>OBXQ01000149.1_pt1 | contig 57315 bp, 57 predicted proteins | sample 1476641 | NCBI WGS metagenome assembly OBXQ01 (sample SAMEA2580174, study PRJEB22360) | human gut metagenome | biome: human gut; feature: human-associated habitat; material: faeces | place: Denmark | collected 2008/2010
AAAAGGAGCTGTTGCTCCAGTAGATTATTTATCTACTTTTGCAACAGCCCCTTTTCCTTTAAAGTGTACGACTTTTAACGGCGTGAATTTCAGCGGATGTAAAATTGGGATCGTGTTGATGGGGGTGCAAACCAGAATCCCTATTCCGTTGCATCTTGCAAATGTTTGATTTTTAGTCGTGGCGTTGGCTTAAGTAGGTGGAATATAACAGTGTGATATACATGGGCGGAAGCGTGTGCGCAGGTGATGTGCATTTGCTCCCGCCCTTATATTCTGCGCTTTTTCGCGGGGCTGCTGCAAGGTGTTTGGGAAACGTCGGGATATTTGCGCCCTTTTCGTGCACTTGCCTATTGACGGAGCGGGAAAATCCTAGTATTATAATTATAAGTAAACGAGAAATACATAAAGATATATATTAGATTTACTAATAATAATTATTTGTCAGGATAATGACCACTGAAAAGGAGAATGAACAATGGCAAAAGTAGGAATTGTGATGGGCAGCGACTCGGATATGCCGGTTATGGCCAAGGCGGCGGAGATTCTGGACAAGTTCGGGATCGATTACGAGATGACGATTATTTCCGCACACCGTGAGCCGGACGTATTTTTTGACTGGGCGAAGAGCGCCGAGGAGAAGGGATTTAAGGTGATTATCGCGGGTGCGGGCAAAGCGGCCCATCTGCCGGGCATGTGCGCGGCGATCTTCCCCCTGCCGGTGATCGGCATCCCCATGAAGACCTCCGACTTAGGCGGCGTGGACTCCCTGTACTCCATCGTGCAGATGCCCAGCGGCATCCCAGTGGCTACGGTGGCTATCAACGGCGGACAGAACGCAGGCATTCTGGCGGCGAAGATCCTGGCGGCTTCCGACGGGGAATTGCTGGGTAAGCTTAAGGATTACTCCGAGAGCCTGAAAAACGACGTGGTGAAGAAGGCGGAGAAGCTGGAGCGCATCGGCTATAAGGAGTATCTGGCGCAGATGAAATAAGGCGCGCGGCGGCGTATGAGCGGTGACCGGGGAGTTCCCGGGTAGGCAGGGCGCGGGGTGTGCCCGTCCCAAAACAGGCGCATTTTAGTGGAAAACAAAGCGGAGGACAAATTACGATGATGGATTACAAGAACGCCGGAGTTGACATTGAGGCCGGTTACAAGTCGGTGGAACTGATGAAACAGTATGTGAAGGGAACCATGCGTCCCGAGGTGCTGGGCGGCCTGGGCGGCTTTTCCGGAGCATTTTCCATGTCTGCTTTTAAGGGGATGGAGGAGCCCACACTGCTCTCCGGCACGGACGGCGTGGGAACCAAGCTGAAGCTGGCTTTCCTTATGGACAAGCACGACACCGTGGGCATCGACTGCGTGGCCATGTGCGTGAACGACGTGGCATGCGCGGGCGGCGAGCCCCTGTTTTTCCTGGATTATATTGCCTGCGGCAAGAACGTTCCGGAGAAGATCGCCACCATCGTGAAGGGAGTGGCAGAGGGCTGTAAGCAGTCCGGCGCGGCTTTGGTGGGCGGCGAGACGGCCGAGATGCCGGGCTTCTACCCCGAGGATGAGTATGACCTGGCCGGTTTCGCGGTGGGGATTGTGGACAAAAAGGACCTGATCACCGGCGAACGTCTGGCGGCAAACGACGTGCTCATCGGTATGGCTTCCTCCGGCGTGCACAGCAACGGCTTTTCCCTGGTGCGCAAGGTGTTTGAGAAGGAATTAACCAAGGAGGGCTTAAATACCTATTATGAGGAGCTGGGTACGACCCTGGGCGAGGCGCTGATCGCGCCCACCAAGATCTACGTGAAGGCGTTAAAGAGCGTGAAGGAGGCGGGCGTGACCGTGAAGGCGTGCAGCCACATCACCGGCGGCGGCTTTTACGAGAACATTCCCCGTATGCTGAAGGACGGCGTGCGCGCGGTGGTGGAGAAGGACAGCTATCCCATCCCCCCGATTTTTGGGCTGCTGGCCGAAAAGGGACAGATTGAGGAGAAAATGATGTACAACACCTACAACATGGGCCTGGGTATGATCGTGGCGGTGGATCCCGCGGACGTGGACAAGACCATGGAAGCCATGAAGGCAGCCGGGGAATCCCCCTATGTGGTGGGCCGGATTGTGGAAGGCGAGAAAGGTGTGGACGTATGCTGAGAGTCGGCGTGATGGTGTCGGGCGGCGGCACCAATTTGCAGGCGATTCTGGACGCGGTGGACAGCGGGAAGATCACGGGCGCTGAGATCGCAGTGGTGATCAGCAACAATCCGGGCGCCTACGCCCTGGAGCGGGCCAGGAGCCACGGCATCCAGGCGGTTTGCATGTCCCCCAAGAGCTTTGAGAGCCGGGAGGCGTTTAACGAGGCGTTTCTGGCAAAAGTGGACGAGTATGAGCTGGACCTGATCGTGCTGGCGGGATTTCTGGTGACCATTCCGGCGGCCATGATCGCAAAATACCGGAACCGGATCATCAACGTGCACCCGTCCCTGATCCCCTCCTTCTGCGGAGTGGGCTACTATGGACTGACGGTCCATCAGGCGGCCCTGGCCCGGGGAGTGAAGATCACCGGCGCCACCGTGCATTTTGTGGACGAGGGAATGGACTCGGGCCCCATTATTTTACAGAAAGCCGTGGAGGTGCTGCCGGGGGACACGCCGGAGGTATTGCAGCGGCGGGTGATGGAGCAGGCGGAGTGGGTGATTCTGCCGGAAGCCATCGACAGGATCGCCAACGGGCGAATTGAGTGACAGTTGGAAGCCCGCCGGGGGAAAGACCGGCGGGCGGATTTTGGGTTGAATGCAATCGGGATCGGTTTGTGAGATGCAGTGGAAAGGACGGACGGGATGAAAGTATTGGTTATCGGCGGCGGCGGCCGCGAACATGCGATTTGCTGGAAACTGGCCCAGAGCCCCAAGGTGAAGGAGCTTTACTGCGCGCCGGGAAATGCGGGAATCGCGGAGATTGCCAGATGCGTGGACATCGGCGTGATGGATTTTGAGAAAATGACGGAGTTTGCTAAAAAAGAAGCCTTCGACCTGGTGGTGGTGGGGCCGGACGATCCCCTGGCCGCGGGTCTGGTGGACGCGCTGGAGGCGGCGGGGCTGAGGACCTTCGGGCCAAGAAAGAGCGCGGCCATTCTTGAAGGGTCCAAGGCATTTTCCAAGGATCTGATGAAGAAATACGGGATTCCCACGGCTGCCTATGAGACCTTTGACACGCCGGAGGCAGCGCTGGAATATTTGGAGACCGCGCCGGTTCCCGTGGTGCTGAAGGCGGACGGTCTGGCCCTGGGCAAGGGCGTGCTGATCTGCAATACCCGGGAGGAGGCCCGGGAGGGCGTGAAGACCCTGATGCTGGACAAGCAGTTCGGTTCCGCAGGGGACCGCATCGTGGTAGAGGAGTTCATGACCGGCCGGGAGGTGTCCGTGTTGTCCTTTGTGGATGGAAAAACCATCCGCATCATGACCTCCGCCCAGGACCACAAGCGGGCCAAGGACGGGGATCAGGGGCTGAATACCGGCGGCATGGGCACATTTTCGCCCAGCCCGTTCTATACGCCCGAGGTGGATCAGTTCTGCCGGGAGCACATTTACCAGCCTACCGTGGACGCTATGGCGGCGGAGGGGCGGGAGTTCAAGGGGATAATTTTCTTTGGGCTTATGCTCACCGCGGATGGTCCCAAGGTGCTGGAATACAACGCCCGGTTCGGCGACCCGGAGACCCAGGTGGTGCTGCCGCGGATGAAGAACGATATTGTGGACGTGTTTGAGGCGTGCGTGGACGGCACTTTGGATCAGGTGGAGCTGGATTTTGAGGACAACGCGGCGGTCTGCGTGGTACTGGCCTCGGCCGGGTACCCGGAGCACTATGAGAAGGGGTATAGGATCGAGGGGTTGGAGAAGTTTAAAGATCAGGATGGGTATTATGTGTTCCATGCGGGAAGTAAGTTTGACGCGGAAGGAAATATCGTGACAAACGGCGGCCGGGTGTTGGGCGTGACGGCGAAAGGAAAGGATTTGGAGGAAGCCAGGGCCAATGCTTATAAGGCGGCGGAGTGGGTGGAATTTGGGAATAAGTATATGAGGGGGGATATTGGGAAGGCGATTGATGAGTTGATTGGATGAAATAGATATCGCTGAAGGTACAATTAAGATATAGTGTTATATATTAAAAGGCGCTCAGAAAATGGGCGCTTTTTATGCTGTAAACATTTATTTGTCACAGAGCGGGTTACAGGATTTAAGGCTTCAATGCACTTTTTTGCGTTTCGCAAGAAAGTGCATTTTTTGTCCCCTTCCTTCCACACTCCCACCGCAATTATTTTAACACCGTCTGCAAGTATCTTGAATTTAAGCCAAAACTCCGCTGTGCTATACTTTTTTTAGAACAAAAACAAGCACTTAAAGGGAGGTAACAAAAATGAAACGAAGAATGTTTAGCGCACTGATGGCAGCCGGTCTGGTCTCCGCACTGATCGCAGGCTGCGGCTCCTCCAACACGGCGGCTACGGAAGCGGCGAAAGCGGCGGAGTCGGCCGGAACCGCGGGAGCCGAGTCACCGGCCGGCACGTCGGGGGGCGCTGAGGCAGCGGCAGGTACGGAGTCCACAGGCGGAGCTACGGCCGGCGTGATCTGGTACAATTTTGCGGATACCTTTATCGCCAATGCCCGCCAGTGTCTGGGCAACGTTGCGGCCGCCGACGGAACCATTAAGATCAGCGACGCGGACAGCCAGAACGATATTACGGTCCAGGATAACAATCTCAACAATTTTTTGACCCAGAAACCCAAGTATCTTGTGATCAACAACATCAATAATCCGGCCGCCGACTCCATCGCAAAGACCTGTACGGACAACGGTATTGTGGCAATTTTTGCAAACACCACAAGTCCAAGCGACGACGCCTTTGCACAGAATGAAAATCTGTGGTACGTCTCATCCGTATCCACCCAGTCGGGCGAAAATATGGGAAATGCGATTGTAGAGTATTTTAACACCCACGAGAACTGGGACCGGAACGGCAACGGAAAGGTGGATTTTATTCTCCTTCAGGGAATGCAGACCTTCAGCGATACCATCAACCGTTCCTCCTACAGTCTGGCCGCCATCGAGGGCGCGGGATATGAGCTGGGCAAAAACATCGGCGGGGACGACGTGACGGGCGTGAAAGGCGGGGATTCCATCAACGGCGTGCTGTGCAATTTCTCCCGCTCCGAGGCGCAGACGAACGTGGAAGCGCTGATTGCCAATTACGGCGATGATATCGACTGCATTCTTGCGGATAACGACGACGAAGCCCTGGGCGCAATCGCAGCGCTTCAGGCCCACGGATATTTCACGGACGAGAGCAACACCATTCCTGTGGTGGGTGTGGACGCCACGGTGGCCGGCTGCGAGAGTATCAAGAACGGAACGCTTTTAGAGACCAGCCTGAACAATCCGGTCAAGCTCGCCAAGTCCATTTACAAGCTGATGTACCTGCTGGAGAAGGGCGAGGCGGTTACCACGGAGAGCATTGGGTTAGACGGAGTCCACGTGGAAGGGCACAAAATCCTGATCGACTATATTTCCATCACCAAGGACAATGTGGAACAGGCAAGCTATGATATCAACGATACCGGCTTCTGATAATTGCAGGCAGTTTGTGTTCTGAGGCAATGAACCATAAAAGATCAGGTTCCTTATGCCTGATCTTTTATGATAAGAGGAGAAAATGAACATGAGTAATGCGGAATTTGTTTTGGAAGCGGTTGATATTACGAAAACCTTTCCCGGCGTAAAGGCTTTGGACGGCGTTTCGCTGCGTGTGAAGCCCGGCACCGTACACGCCCTGATGGGAGAGAACGGCGCAGGCAAATCCACTCTGATGAAGTGCATTTACGGCATCTATTCCCCGGATGCGGGGACCATCAGGATAAGCGGCCAGAAGGTGGAGATCGAAAACCCCAGAAATGCTATGGACCTGGGAATATCCATGATTCACCAGGAGCTGCATCCGGTGCGGACCCAGAATGTGAGTGAGAATATTTTTCTCGGCCGCCTGCCCTACAAAAAGCGGGCGGGGGTGCGCTGGGTGGACCGGGAGCGACTGGTCCGGGATACGCAGGAGGTATTTGAGCAGATCGGCATCAAAATTGACCCGAAGCAGAAGGTATCGGAGCTCTCCACCTCCTACTGCCAGCTGTTGGAGATCGCCCGGGCGGTGTCCATCGGGGCCAAGGTGATCATCATGGATGAGCCCACCTCCTCCCTGACCGAGACGGAGACGGAAATATTATTCAAAATCATCCGGCAGCTCAAAGAGGAACGCGCCGCAGTGATTTATATCTCCCACAAAATTGACGAGATCCTTCAGATATCCGATGAAATTACCATTATGAGGGACGGAAAGCTGGTGGGAACCTGGCCTGCACAGGAGATGACAACGGATACGATTGTAAGCCGGATGGTGGGCCGGGAGATGAATAACCGCTTTCCGCCCAAGACGCACAAGCCCGGAAGCGAAGATTATTTGAGGGTCGAGGGACTGACCAGTACAAGTCCCCATTCCTTCCGGAATGTGAGCTTTTCGGTGCGCAGGGGAGAGATATTCGGGATCGGCGGCCTGGTGGGCTCCCAGAGAAGCGAGCTCATGGAAGCTATTTTTGGCCTGGGTGAAATCAAGAGCGGAAAACTCTACATAAATGGAACACAAGTTCACAACCATTGCCCGGCGGACGCCATAAAAAATAAAATGGCCCTGCTGACAGAGGACAGGAGAAAGACGGGAAATATCGGCTGCGCCTCCGTGGTGGACAATATGCTGGTGGTGGATCAGAACGTGAATCCCGGGCGATACCGGAAGAACGGCCTTTTCCTGGACAAGAAAAAGCGCGGGCGGGAGGCGAAACGGTATGTGGATATGCTCTCCGTCAAGACCCCAACCTTAAAAACGTCCATGGAATCGCTGTCCGGAGGGACGCAGCAGAAGGTGCTTCTGGGGCGCTGGCTGTTGTCGGAGCCGGATATTCTGATTCTGGACGAACCGACCCGTGGAATCGATGTGGGGGCAAAATATGAGATTTATGAATTGATGGAGGAAATGGCCCGGGACGGGAAGTGCGTGATCATGATCAGCTCGGAGATGCCGGAGCTGATGGGCATGTCGGACCGGATTATGGTGATGTGCGAGGGCCATATGTCGGGGATCATCGAACACTCCGAGATATCGGATGAGAAAATCATGCTGTTGGCCAGCACCTATACCGCGGAAGATGTAAAGGAGAAACCATGAAATCGGAAAACATTTCAAAATTCTTGATTAACAATATTTTATATATCTGTCTGTTGATTATGATTGTCATAATTGCGGTTATCTCGCCGTCCTTTCTGTCGGCCAGGGTGCTGAGCGATGTGCTGATCCAGAGTGCGCCCAAGATTCTGCTGGCGATGGGCATGCTGGTGGTGATCATCGCGGGCGGCATGGATATGACCGTGGGACGTCTGGCCGGTCTGGGCGCTGTGATCGCAGGCACGCTGGCGCAGCAGGCCGACTATTACCTGAAGTTCTGGCCCGGGCTTGGGGAACTGCCGATCATCGTTCCCATGCTCGTGTCGGTGGCGGCGGGACTGATGGTGGGCGCTGTCACCGGTATCATCATCTCAAAATTCCGGGTTCCGGCCTTTCTCGCCGGACTGGGAATGCAGTTGATTATTTACGGAGGAAATCTGCTGTTTTTGAAGAAAGCGCCGAACAATTCCCAGCCTCTGGCAGGCTATAAGCAGTCCTTTGTACAGTTCGGAACCGGATCCTTTATGGGGATCTCTTACTTGATAATTGTAGCGTTACTTGTTATGATATTTGTATTCGTGTTGTTAAATATGACAACGCTCGGCAAAAATATCTACGCGATCGGAGGTAACAGAGAGGCGGCAAAGGTAGCAGGTATCAACGCATTTAAGATCGACATGTTCGTTTATATGCTCTCCGGCGCCCTGGCGGCCTTCGCAGGCTGTATGCTGGCGGCCCGCACCGGAAGCGCAAACGCGGCGTTTGCGGAGGGTTATGAGATGGATGCGATCGCAAGCTGCATCATTGGGGGCGCCTCCTTCGCAGGAGGAATCGGAAATGTGCCGGGTGCATTTCTCGGCGTCATCATCTTCAGCGTGATCAACTATGGCCTTACCTTTGTGGGACTGAGCTCCTACTGGCAGTTTATCGTAAAAGGGCTGATTATTATTGTCGCGGTGGCCCTGGATATGCGCAAGTATTCCGCCAAAAAATAGGAAATGGACAGAAATTACAGAAGATGCAGCGGCGGCCCCGTGGGGCTTTTGACGCTGACGCTCCTCCTTGCTGCGATTTTGCTCTCGGGCTGTGGCGGGAGGGAGGAAGCCCTGTATCCGGTCACAAGGGTATCGGTCATTCTGCCCCACAACGACGACGGATACTGGAGTCTGATTCGGGAGGGAATTGAGGAGGCGGAAGCAGAGCTGGGAGAATTGTACAATATTGATATCCAGATCAGCATTCCCCAGCTCAATTACAATATCAGCCAGATGACGGATATCCTGAAGCAGCAGGTGGCCGCCAGAGTGGATGCGATTGTGATCCAGGGAAATGAGGACGAAACCTTCCGGCAAGTGCTTGCGGAGGCACAGAACAGGGGAATTCAGATCATCTGCGTGGATACGGCGATCCGGGATTTTCCCTGTAACCTGTACATTGGAACCGACAATTACGAGGCCGGAAGATTGTTGGGCGAGAATATGGTCAGGCTGGCGGACGGAAAGGCGAGGGCTGCGGTGGTGACGGGGGAACCCGGCTATTTAAACCTGGAGCAGCGTTTGCAGGGATTCCGGGATGTGACCGCCCGCTATCCCGGCATAGAGATCACCAGCGTGAATTACAACCATTACGACGGGCTTACCTTTATGAATCAGTACCACAGCCTGTCCGATGAGGCGGACATTCTGGTGTGCCTGGAGGGCACGGGCGGACAGACGCTGAGCCATGCTTTTACAGGGCCGGACGCGGAGTATCGCTTTGTGGTTGGCTTTGATGCGTACACAGGGGTGGAAAGCCGCGTAATTGCGGGAGTGGTAAAACAGGATACGAACCAGATGGGGCGCCGTATCGTGGAGGAGATTGCAAATTATGTATCGGAGGGCAGATACACGGACGACGTTATCTATACGGACTGCTATTGGCTGTCCGCCGATTCTTACGACGAGGTCAGCCGATGAAAAAATCCGTCTTTTTTAATACGGTAGCAAAAAAGTATGCCATGGGCTATATCATTATGGGATTTTTCGTGCTGGTGTTCCTGGTGTCCGGTCTGTTTGAAAATTTCTACGTTTCCAGCCGATACTCCCGGGCGACCTCGGAGCTGGTAGCGGTCAACCGTCTGGAAACCGCGGTCAACGATCTGAATGAGAGCGTCAACCTGGCATACCTGTATCTCTCCGCTGATGGAGTAAAAGCCTATGACAGGGGAACGGAAAATGTCCGGGAAGAGATAACCGGGATCGAGGCTCAGCTTGAGCAGCGCTTTGAGCGGGAGCTGTCCGATGCCTGCAACACCGTCAAGACGTATATCGAAAAAAGTGAAGGCTTGATGGAGAGTCTGGGAGAATATTTAAACGGCCAGAAACGCAGGGACGCGGATTACACCTCCCTGGAACGGCAGTACGGTGAGCTTCAGGAGGTTTATGGCTACGTCAATCTGCGGTTTCAGAATACCTATACCGCAAAGCTGGTGACATTGAGAGCGATGGAAGAGCGCCTGGACCGGCTGCAGCGATACACCGCCGCGTTTCAGCTGGCGCTGATGGCCGTGATGGGGCTGATCTGCAGCGTTTACCTGTATAAGGTGATCCGTGAGGTGTCCGGTTCCATCCGGAAAATGATGGCGGGTGTAAATTCCATGCGGGAGAATATTTCCCTGGCGGAACCGATTCAGGTGGGCAGCAATGACGAGTTCGACGAGTTTGCGGGGGCGTTCAACCACATGATTGAGATTATCCGGGATCAAATGCGAAAGATCGAGGAGAACGCCGATATTAAGGAGCGCCTGGCCGCCCTGGAGATTGAAAACCTGCGCATATACAGTGAGCTGCAGAAAAGCCATCTGAATTTTCTGCAGGCCAGGATTAATCCCCATTTCTTGTTCAATACCCTGAATATGATTTCCTCCCTGGCGCGCATTGAAAATGCGGACCAGTGTGCGGAGCTTATGGAGATCACGGCCACGTTTCTGCGATATAACCTGGATAATATCTCAAAGACCGTTACGCTGCAAAAGGAGATGGAAAACCTGAAGGACTATGTCGCCATTCAGGAATACCGGTATGGCGGAAGGTACTCTTACTTCTTTGACGTGGACGAAAGCTGTTTTGATTTCAAGATGCCATGTATGATTCTCCAGCCCCTTGTGGAAAACGCCATACAGCACGGGATTGCCATGAAAATGAGCGGCGGCTGCGTGTGGATCAAGGTGTTCAGGACCGAACATCATATCTGTATGGAGGTGAGGGACAACGGAGTGGGCATGACGCCCCAGCAGATCCGCCGCATCTACGAGGAGTTCGAAAATAACGGTTCCTCCGGCATGCACATCGGACTGCGGAATATTTATCACAGAATCCAGCTGTTTTACAACGGGCATGCAAAATTTGAGATAGAAGCTATGAATCCGGGGTTAAAAATCAGGATTTGGCTTCAGCGGGAAGGGTGACCTATGAATTTTACAATGGTGATTGCAGACGACGAGCCGCTGGTGCTCAAAAGCCTGGAGATGCTGGTGGCCAAAAATTTTCCAAACATCCAGGTGGCCGGGCTGGCCGAAAACGGTGTGGAGCTGAAAGAGCTGTTGGAACGGCTGGAGCCGGATCTGGCGGTGGTGGACATACGGATGCCGGGATTGTCCGGGATCGAGGTGATTGAGCTTATGCGCGGCAAGGGTTGTAAAACCCGCTTTATCATCAACACGGCGTTCAGCGATTTTGAGTATGTGAAGAAAGCGTTGGACCTGAAAACCGACGGATACATCCTGAAACCAGGCAAACAGGACGAGAAGATCAGGGCGATTTCGGAGCTGTGCAGGGCCGTGGAGGCCGAGCGGGAGAAAAACAGCAGGCAGAGCAATCTGGATTCGGCGCTGCAAGTGGTGAACCCTTACCTGGGCAGCGAAATTTTGATGTCAATATTTTCGGAAAAATGCGATGAGGAACATTTTAAGGTTTACCTTGACATCAATGGGCTGCATTTTTCCGGAGGATGCATCGCGACATTTCTCATCAGAAGCCCGGGCCGGATGGGGGCCAGGGAACTGAATGGGGAGTTAGGGAAAATACTGGACGGGATTTGCGGCTTTCTGGCCACCGTCACATCCGACGGAATCGTTGTGATGCTGTTTGCTCCCGGGCGTTCGGACCGGGAGGAGCAGAGAAGCTGGTGCGCAGGGCTGGCAGAGCTCATCGCCCGGGATCTTATGGAGCGCACGGGATCGGAATGCCTTTATGGGGTGGGGCTTGTCTATGCTTCCTTTTCCGATATGCCGCGCTCCTACCAGGAGAGTATTGCCAAACTCAGAGAGAATCACAAAAACCTGCCGGACCTGCCGGCGGATAATGCTGATAAGATAAAAGATTATGTGGAAACAGCCAAACAATATATCGACAGCAATTATATCCGGGACATTTCCCTGATGGCCTGCGCGGAGAGCGTGGGCATCAGCCCGTATTACCTGAGCCACATTTTTAAAGAAAAGACGGGAAGCACCTTTGTGGAGTACCTGACGGCGGTGCGCATGGACCGGGCGAAGGAGCTGTGCCGGAATCAGAAGCTCACCGTCAAGGATATTTCAGACCGCTGCGGTTATATCAATACCACGTATTTCTGCAAGGTGTTTAAGCGGAACGTGGGAAAAACCATTGGGGCGTACAGGATGGAATTGCTGAGAACAGAATCAGAGAGGGGAACAGAATGTCAGAGTTAAGCAAACGAATGAGAGCGGAATGGAGCGTAAACGATGCAAAGCGGGACGCAGGGCTTACCACGCCGGAAACGGTTGAACGGTTCGACGGCCTTGCTTACGGGCCGGATCCGGTCTGGAACCGTCTGGATGTTTACCGTCCAAAGTGTGAGCGGGGGAACCGGCTGCCGGTGATTGTGAGTATCCACGGCGGCGGTTGGGTATACGGGGATAAGGAGCTGTATCAGTTTTATTGCATGTCGCTGGCCGGGAGGGGATTTGCGGTGGTGAACTTCACGTACCGGCTGGCGCCGGAGTTCAAATTTCCCGCGCAGCTGGAGGACACGAACCGGGTGATGGAATGGGTATATGCGAACTGTGAAACCTACGGATTCGATCTGGACAATATTTTTATGGTAGGGGATTCCGCCGGGGCGCATCTGCTGGGGCTGTATACCGCCATCTGCACCTCCCCGGAGTATGCTGCACGGTATCCGTTCAAGGCGCCCCAGGGATTTGTCCCCAGGGCGATCGGCATGAACTGCGGCGCGTACGAGCCGCTGGCAGAAGTGGAACATGAGGGCGGGAGCACGAACCTGGAGCTGATGGAGGATCTGCTGCCGGAGAAGGGATCCCAAAAGGAGCGGGAGCTGATCAATGTGACGGACCACGTGAACAGCAGCTTCCCGCCGGTATACCTTATGACTGCGGTAGGGGACTTCTGTATGGATCAGGCGCCCGGGCTCAGGGAAAAGCTGAAAGAGGCCGGCGTGTACTGCGAGTACAAGCTTTACGGCGATCAGGAGCATCCGCTCTACCACGTGTTTCATCTGACCGTGCAGGAGGCGGAGGGGCAGCTGTGTAATGACGAGGAGTGCGGGTTTTTCCGACGGATGATGAAGAGGGGCGGCGGGGACGGGGGGTCCGTATAGCAGGCAGCCTGCAATCTGGAAATTTTGGATGATCCGCCGTGTGATGGTAAACGGAAAATGTCCCATGCTGGTTTATCGATTGACCATTCCCCAAATCTGCGATAAAATGACATCAGTGCACCGCATTGGCGACGTTACAATGCCAGTGTATTCGTCGCTCAGGGAAATGGAGGAGATATCGTTTTGGAACGCATCGAGTTAATACAGAAGCTTATGAAAGAGCACACAAGATCTGCCGCTGTGACCGTAAGCTTTTTAGATAAACCGAGAAAGTATGGGATGGACAACAGTTTATTTATGCGGGAGGTTCATTTTGTGGTGGAGATTGGGCCGGAGGGCTCGCCGACCATGGGAGAGCTGGCGCAGCGGTTAAATGTGACCCAGGGGGCGGTGACCCAGATGGCCATCCGGTTGGAGAAAAAGGGTTATGTGGCGCGCGCCAAGGACGCAGGGGACAAGCGGGTGACCACGGTTTCCCTGACCGAAAAAGGCAGAACTCTCTGTGCGGAACACATCGCGTATGATCATAGCGAGTTTTCTTATATCAGCCGGTTTTTAAGCCAGTATTCCGAAGAAGATCTAAAGCGGCTGATCGAATATGAGGCATTGATGGGAAAATTATTTTTGACCCGGACATAATGACGAAAAAAAGTGCTTTCTGGTATTGACAGGTAAGCATTTTTTTGTTATAAATACTTTAGCAGCTAAAATAGTTGCTCTTATTTGGCCAAATATTTTAGTAACTAAAGTAATATTTTCGACTTGTGAAAGGAAGCATTTAATGAAGTATGATTTTGACCATGAGGTTTTGCGTTTTGGAACCTACAGCATGAAATGGGATGACGATGCATTTTTCAAGGTCACCACTCCGAAGCTCCGGCTGGACAAAGATACCATCCGCCTGAATCTGGCCGACATGGATTTCAGGTGTGCGCCCGCCATTGCAAGGGCTATGCATAGAGTGGCGGATTTTGAGAATTACGGCTACACCACGTCCAACTCAGCAACAGAGTATAAGCGGTCGATCATAAACTGGTACCGGCGCCGCCATAACATGGAGCTTCAGCCGGAATGGATTATCCATTCCAACGGGGCCTTGGACGGCGTGGAGCAGACGATCCTGGCATTTTCCAAACCTGGAGAGGGCGTGATTCTCTGCCGGCCCATTTACCGCAATTTTACGAATGTGATTGAGAAAACCGGCCGTCACGTCGCGAACTGTCAGATGATCAATCACGGGGATGGGGCTTACGAACTGGATTGGGAACATTTGGAAGCCGTCTGCGCGCAGCCGGAGAATAAAGTTCTGGTGCACTGTTCCCCACAGAATCCGGTGGGCCGGGTCTGGACGAGAGAGGAGCTATGCCGGGTAGCGGAGATTTGCCGCGGGAACGGGGTGGTTCTGGTCTCGGACGAGATTCATTCGGATATAATCCGAAAAGGGGTCAGGCATATACCGATTCTGGATGCGCTGGAAGATCTCAGCAATATCATTATGGTGTCCGGCGTGAATAAATCCTTTAACCTGATGGGCCTGCACTGCGCTTACAGCGTGATTCCGGACGAGGGCCTGCGAAAGCAGTTCCAGAAGGGTTATGAACCCGCCATGCCCACGCCTTTCGCTATCGCGGGTACCATTGCGGCGTATAACGAGAGCGAGGAATGGCTGGATCAGTTAAATGAATACCTGGACAGGACCATGTCTTTTGCGGTGGATTACATAAAAGAAAAAATTCCCGGGGTCAAGGTGTATCTGCCCCAGGGAAGCTATGTCCTGTGGCTGGATTTTTCAGGCTACGGTTATTCGGATGATGTTTTGCAGGATATCATTTACCAGAAAGCCAATGTGGCGTTGCAGAAGGGGACGTCCCATGATCCCGGAAATGGGGCTGGGTTTATGCGGTTGTGCGTCACCTGTTCCAAAGCCAATATCCGGAAAGCTATTGATCGGATTTCAGAGGCGTTTGCGGAATATGAAAGGGAAGCGGCACTTGTAAAAGGATAAGTCTCGGGGAAGGGGTACTTTTATGGAAAAGAAACTCAATTTGTTTGATTTGATTTCGATTGGTGTTGGATGTATTGTTGGTTCCGGGGTATTTGCGTTGATGGGGGTTGGGATTGCATATACGGGAAGAGGGATCGTGCTCGCCTTGTTCCTCGCAATGGCCTTGTGTGTATTACAGTCCATTGCCTTTCCGCTTTTGACCAGAATTTTTGAGGTGGACGGCGGGGAGTATGCCATTAACTCATTGGTTATGCCTAAAATGTGCTCGGGATTTGCGGTGGGAAGAGACATTTTATTCCGTGCCGGATCGCTGGCTGTGACCGCTATTGCAGTTGTGCAGTATCTGGAGAAGCTTTTTCCAAGCATCTCCGCGTATGGTAAACTGGTAGCGTTTCTTGTGCTGACCCTGGCCTTTCTCTGTGCGGTGGTGGGAGATAAATTCGCGGCGGGCGTGCAGAACATCATGTGCATTTGTATGTATTTGGCCCTGGGCATTTTTGTGGTGTACGGCGTTATGAAGATGGATACGGCCGCCTATTCCGGGGACCCCATGCTTCCCAACGGCCTGAAAGGGCTGATTTCCGCCATTGCGCTGATGTCTTATACCTGCAACGGTTTCCAGTATGTGATCAACATGGGAAAATCCGCGGCCAATCCCAGAAAAAATATACCGCTTGCATTTTGCCTGTCCGCACTGGTGGGCGCGGCCATTTACGCGCTGATTGGTTTTGCGGCGACCCACACCCATTCTTACGGTGAGATTGCCGGGATGAATTTAGGGGGCGTTGCCCAGATGATTATGCCCAATGGCCTTTACATGTTTTTCCTCATCGGCGGCGCGTTATTTGCGCTGTGCACCTCCCTGTTGGGCGCCATCGTATCCGGATACAGGCCGTTAATCGCGTCCGCAAAAGACGGCTGGCTGCCCGGCGTGCTGACCAAAACCACGAAGAAAGGGGCGCCGTACGTTTTAGTGCTGCTGTATCTCCTGGGGGCGGTGCCGATTTTTCTGGGCATGGATTTAGGGGATGTGGCGACGATCTGCCTGTTCCCGGGCGCGATTACAAAAGTGCTGGCGAATATTTACGCAATGTCCGTTCCTTCGCGTTTTGAAAAAAGCTGGAAGAAAAGCGGTTTGAAGATTTCCGTGGGATTATACCGGTTTGTGCTGGTGGTGTCCTCTGTTGCGGCGGTGGTTCTCGGAGTGTTTTACTTCATCTCGAATGATCTGAAGGTGGCGATGCTGGCTGTGACCGCAGGGATATTTGTTTATGGCTTTTTGGTTGACCGATTTGGAAATATTCATATTCAGGTAAAAGAGGAGTATACAGAATGAAATGGATGATTGCCAGTTTCAGCCCCACCGGTACTACAAAGAAGATAGCGAAAGCGATCACAGAAGGGACGGGCTGTTCTGTTTTGGATGTGGATCTGACCGATTTAGAGGCTGTGAAAAATGTGGCCCGGTTGGATGATACGGCGGTTCTGCTGGCGGCGGTACCGGTTTATCAGGGACGGGTTCCGGCTGTGGCGCTGGAACGGCTGAAGGGGATCCGGGGAAACGGCCGGTATGCCGTGGCGGTGGTGGTCTATGGGAACAGGGAGTATGAGGACGCGCTATTGGAGCTGAAGAACACCCTGGAGGAGAACGGGTTTCAGGTAGCGGCGGCGGGCGCTTTTGTGGCGGAACACTCCATTATCCGCTCCATTGCATCCGGTCGGCCGGACGAGGCGGATATCAGGACGGCAAAAAAATTCGGGGCGGATATTCTGGAAAAAATAAACGGAGCGCAAAACATTTCCCCGGTTACAGTCCCCGGAAATGTTCCCTACAGAGCGGTAAATGCGCCTTCTGCCTGGCCGGCGGCAGATGATGCCTGCAATCGGTGCGGGGCCTGCGCGGCGGCCTGTCCGGTCGGAGCGATCTCCCGGGAGACGCCCAATCTGACGTCAGGGGACAAATGCATCAACTGTATGCGCTGCATTCAGGTTTGCCCCAGAAAGGCCCGATCCATGCCTGCACGATTCTTGGAAGGAGCAAAGACAATGCTTGAGAAAAACGCGGCAAAACGCCGGGAGGCAGAGCTGTTTTTGTGATCCGGGCGGGGTGTGCCTTCGCGTTGATACAGGCGCGGCGAATTTGCAGGAAATTCTCCCATTGACTGCCAAAACATTCATTGTTATAATAAGGAAACGTATCACTTATCATCAGCCTGGCGGCTGGTGACAGGATATAATAAGGAAACGTATCACTTATCATCAGCCTGGCGGCTGGTGACAGGATATAATAAGGAAACGTATCCCTTATCATCATCCCTGGCGGCTGGTGACAGGGTAGAAGCGTTGAAAATTGATTTGAAGAGTAGCGAGGCGTTCGAAAGTTACCCCTGTGGTACGGCCATCCAGGCCGTATGGTAGCTAAAGAACGCCTCTGTTTTTGGGAAGGAACGGACATTTATGCGCCATAAGGAGACATCACAGGAAAATATCATTGCCACACTGGTAAAATTCTGCGTGCCCCTGATTCTCAGCGGAATCCTGCAGCAGCTTTACAACTGGGCGGACGCCTTTATTGTGGGAAATGTGGCCGGTGAGGAAGCGCTGGCGGCAATCGGGGCCACGGGCACGGTGAGCGGCCTGTTTTTGCTGGCCATCAACGGCTTTACCCTGGGTCTGGCGGTACTGTTTGCCCAGCGCTACGGCAGCGGCAGGCTGGCGGAGATCCGGAATACGCTGTCCTCCTTTTGTGTGATCCTGGGAGCGGCGTTTCTGATGCTGGCCGGGATCGGCATCTTGTGCGCGTACCCCCTGCTCCGTCTGCTGAACACCACCCCGGACACCATCGGGATGGCGGAAGATTACCTGAAAATCATTCTGGCCGGGGTCCCGGTCATGGCCGTGTACAATGTCTATACGGCCGCCCTGCGCGGAGCGGGCAACAGCCGGGCGCCGTTTTTCTCGATTCTGTGCTCGTCCGTTGTGAATGTGGTTCTGGACGTGATACTGGTGGTTTTTGGCCGGATGGGCGTGAGGGGCGCGGCCATCGCCACAGTGGTCTCCCAGGCCGCCATGACGGGATACATCGTCTGGTACAGCAGAAGATACGATTTCCTGCGGATTCATCCCTTCCGCCGACCGGTGGACCGGGCGGCTGTGAAGGCGGGGATTCATCTGGGGTTTCCGCCCATGGTCCAATCCTGCGTCAACGCCTTTGGAAACCTGATTTTGCAGAATTTTATGAACGGGTTCGGAACCCAAACGGTGGCCGCCATTACCACGGCGTACCGGGTGGACACCATTATTTTTCTGCCCATGATCAACATTGGCTCCGGCATCTCCACCATTGTGGCCCAGAACTACGGGGCGGGAAAGCACAGGGAGATTCCCCGGGTGGTCGCAGCGGGCGCAGTTATGATGACGGCGGTTTCCCTGGCTCTGACAGTTCTGGTCATCCGGGCCGGCGGCCCTCTGATCGCCATGTTCGGCGTGAGCGCCGCAGTGACGGAAATCGGCCGGAACTTTTTCCGGCGGATCGCGAGCTTTTACGTGGTTTACGGGTTCTGCATGACCATCCGCGGGTATCTGGAAGGGATCGGAGACGTGGTGTATTCCAGCGTGGCGGGAATCCTGGCTCTGATCTCGCACATCCTGTTTTCCTACTGGTTTGCGGCGTCCTGCGGGAATATGATCATCGCCTACGCGGAGGCGGCGTCCTGGGGCGTTATGTTGCTGTTGTATGTTGGAAGGGTGACGCGGAAGCGGCATGTGCTTGCCTGGCAGAAACGGTGAGAACGAAAGACGCAATTTGTGAAAGGAATGTAAAGAATGGGATTAAAAAAATTAACCGATAAAATTTATTATGATCCACATCAACCGGAAGTGGATCGTCCAATGCTTGCGTACTTAAAAGGAAGCAGGATTTCATTAGCCATTGATGCTGGATATTCTGACAATCATGTGAATGATTTTTATGAACTTTTAAACCAATCGGGATTAAAAAAGCCCGACTTTACAGCGATTACCCATTGGCATTATGATCATACATTCGGAATGCACCATATTCAGGGCGCGAGTATCGCCTGCTGCCGGACAAATGAATTTTTGCGGAAGGAGCAACAAAAAGCAGTCGATTTGCATTATATAGAAAAACTAAAAATGGCGGATCCCTGTTTTAAGAGGGAATATCATAATAAGCAATCATTGAATATTGTTTTATCAGATATCGAATTCAGAGGTGAGATCATATTGAATCTTGGTGAATTGACCGCTAAAATATTTCAAACAGAATCCCCTCATTCGGAAGATACGGTATGCATCTATGTGCCGGAAGAAAAGGTCCTCTTTTTAGGGGATTCGACAAGCGAGGATTTTTTCAATGGGGGATATATGGATCATCGTAAGTTGAAAAAACTAATCGTGATGATAGAGGATACAAATTGCGAGTTTTGTGTTTTAAGCCATACAGAACCTTTGAAAAAGGGAGAGTTGCTGGAATATCTCTATGGAATATTACAGAGTTGACCGTATCAACAGGAACAACAACGCTACATGTAATCCCGGGCAAGGGCTGCCGTTGCCGCCCTGAAAATAATGCTCCGCAAGCGAAGCTGCTGCGCGCTCTTGTCCAAATTCACCATACTCAAGCAATTTAAGGATTGACATTTCCCCATTTTCCGTATATAGTAAACCATAGATCAAGGAGGACCCGAGTCCTTCATAAGAAAAGGAGTGGTTGTTATGTTGGCAAACGGTAAAAGAGAGGTAAAAATTCAATAACCACGTAAATTTTGACAGGGACAGGTGTAGAAGGCTTTTTTTCGCACACGGCTCGTTGTCGTGTTTTTTTGTACCCTTTTTTCGGGAAATGGACCTGGCCCTGAGGCTTATGAAGGAGAACTTGATTTGGAGAACGAAAATTTAATATTGATCAGCAACCATAAAAACTGGGTGGAGCAGGCGGCTAAGGACCAGCTGGCGGGCGTGAGCCGCCTCCCCGGAGTTGTAAAGACCGTGGGCCTGCCGGACCTCCATCCGGGGAAAACCCCGGTGGGCATGGCGGTTTTGAGCCAGGGCCTGTTTTACCCCCACCTGATTGGAAACGACATCGGCTGCGGCATGAGCCTGTTTTCCACGGGCGTCCGCCGGGCACGCTTCAAGGTGGAGCGGTGCGTAACCCGGCTGAATTCCATCCGGGAACTGTCCGACGTCCCCAGTGGGAATCCCTATGAGGAGGATTGCCCGATCCGGGATTTCGGTACCATTGGTTCCGGCAATCACTTTGCGGAGTTTCAGTGCCTGGAAAATGCCCCGGACCCGGAAATGGCTCAGGCGCTGGGGCTGATGGACGGCCAGGTGTTCCTGCTGGTACACTCCGGTTCCCGGGGCTACGGCCAGGACATTCTCTCACGGTTTTATAATCCTGGGGGAATCCGGGAAGACTCTGAGCAGGCCCGGGATTATCTTTTGGAGCATGACCGGGCCCTTTTGTGGGCGGACCGGAACCGGCTGGCGGTGGCTGAAAAGCTGCTGGACTATCTGGGGGTGGACGACACCGTGGAACCGGTGGTTCAGAGCTGCCACAATTACGTGGAGCGGAGGCCCGAGGGCTGGCTTCACCGCAAGGGCAGCGTATCCACCAAGCAGGGGCCGGTGGTGATCCCCGGGTCCCGGGGCAGTCTGACCTATGTCTGCATGCCTGGGGAGGACACGGCGTTTTCTCTGGACTCCGTCTCCCACGGCGCGGGCCGGAAATGGGCCAGAAGCATTTGCAAAAGCCGCATCGATCAGAAATACGACCGCAATTCCATCCGCAGTACCAAATACAAGAGCCATGTCGTCTGTCACGACACCAACCTGCTGTTTGCGGAAGCGCCCGAGGCATACAAAAACGTGGAGCAGGTGATCGATTCCCTGCTGGAATACGGTCTCATCCACGTGGTTGCAACCCTGCGTCCGCTGATTACGTTTAAGGGGTAGGTGGCGGATATGAGAATACAGATCAGTTCCGGCCAGGGGCCGGAGGAGTGCGAACTGGCCGTGGGCCTGTTTTATCAGGCATTGCGGCGGGAAGTGGAAGAGATTCAGATGGTAAGCTGTGTCAAAGGGCGCAGGGGAGGATTTTCCTCCGTTGTGCTGGAGGCGGACTGGTCCGGGCTGGAGGGCAGCGTGCTTTGGGTGTGCAAAAGCCCGCTCCGGCCGGGGCATAAACGGAAAAACTGGTACATCGACGTCAGCATTTTGGAAGAAATTCCCAGAACCAGCAAGGAGATGCAGGTGCGCTTCGAGACCTTCCGCAGCGGCGGAAAGGGCGGCCAGAACGTCAACAAGGTGGAGACCGGCGTGCGGGTGGTGCATATCCCTACCGGCATCGCGGTGGTGTCCACGGAGGCCAGGAGCCAGCACATGAATAAGCAGATCGCCTTAAACCGGCTGTGCGATATCCTGGCGGACCGCGACCTGCAGTGCGCCCGCAGAGAGAAGGAGCTGGCCTGGATGGAGCACAACCGTCTGGAGCGGGGCAATCCGGTGCGGATTTACGAGGGAAGGGAGTTTGTGAGGCGGCGGTAAGGCCGGGAAACAGAATTGGAAGTGGAATCGGAAAAGGAGACGATCATTGATGAAATTGCATTTGGAACCGGTGACGGCGCAAAACCGGGAGGAAATACTGCGTCTGGGCGTGCTGCCCGGCCAGAAGGGCTACATTGAGACCGTAGCCCAGTGTATGGAGGAAGCCGGGGAGTACGGTGGCTGGCGGCCGGTGGGAATCTATGACGGGGACCTGCCGGTGGGATTTTCCATGTACGGATTTTTCCGGGAGGAGTACCCGCCCGAGGGGCGGCTCTGGCTGGACCGCCTGCTGATCGACGCCCGGTTTCAGGGCCGGGGATACGGCAGGGCGGCGCTGGAAGCGCTGCTGGAACGCCTCTCCCGGGAGTATCCGGAAAAAGACGTCTACCTCAGTGTGATCGAGGGAAACGATGTGGCCACCCGGCTGTATGAACAGTACGGGTTCCGGTTTATCGGGGAGAAGGACATCCACGGCGAGGACGTTATGGTGAGAGTGTGGGATGGAAATTTGATTGTTAAGACACTTGCTTTTTGATTTTCAGCAGCAGCAGGATCAAACTCACGCCCATGAGAATGTGCCCGATCCCCGCGATTCCTGAGATCGAGGCGTCCATTGTGCGGCTTAGGGCGGTTCCCCATACCTGGGTCAGCCCTCTCATCAAAAAGCCGAGGGCTGTGATATTCAGGCCGAGCTGGTAGGTGATCAAGAGCTTACCGGTGTTCGGCTGGCCGGAAAAGCCGAAGTTCTGTTCCAGCAGCATCAAAAACAGGAAGAAAAACATGCCAAGGAGAAAGTAATGGGTGTGCATGACGGACAGATTGGTCTTGCCCGTAAAATGGTTAAATTTCGTGAATTCCCGGTAAAAGACTCCAAAGATCATGGCGAGAATCGCGTACAGTATAGCAGTGTTCAGATAGCGTTTTATCATTGTGGTTTTTCCTTTCATATGGTTGCCGGCCGTCCGTTGGGCTGCCGGTAGAGCTGCCAGCACATCCGGACGATCCAGACGTAGGCCAGCGTTTTTGGGATCATCAGTACGCCCACAACCGGCGCGATTCCGCTGAACAACACCACCGGCAGGTAGAAGCCGAAAGAGAGTCCAACGGCCAGGGGCATAAAACGGAAAACGGGGTCGCCATGTTCCTTGGCTTCCCGGGCAAACATGACGATCACAAGAATTCCCATGATTGCAAAGGGGATATTGCGCAAAATTCCCGGGAGAAGAGGCGGGCGGTAGGACATCCACTGATTTTGCGGGAGCAGGCAGAGGGCGATGCGCAGGGCGGAAAGCAGCCACATGGTTCCCGTGAGGCCGCGCCGCCCACGGATTTGGTATCGGTCCCGCCAGATATAATACAGAATCAGGTAAAAGACGGTCATGGTGATGGAGGTGACAAATTTCCCAAAGCCCAAGGCTGCGGCGTTTGCCTCCAAACCGTTGGCCCAGAGGGCGTAGGAGCGGGGCACGAGATGGAAGGAGTCGCCTGCTCCCAGAAGCGCGGCCATCCATCCCGCCCGTCTCACCATGGGGCTTCTGCCCTTTGCCGCCATGGTAAGCCCTGAAAATAGCGCAAAGCCGAGATACAGAATGTCAAAACCGGTTTCGGCGATTGCCTGTGCGGTCATGAATTCACCCTCCTTTAATAAATCGTCCGCTTGACGAGTTCCATTAAAAAATCAATATTCTGCGCTCGAATCTTCAGGAGCATGGTAAGATTCATCATCAGAAAGCGGGCGAACTGTTCCCGGGTGAAGGTTTCGTCCCAGATGTCCCTTCGAACCCGCCCGTCCAGCTCCATCCGCCGGATCAGCGATTGTTCCAGAGCCGCCTGCATGGATTCCATACGGCCCAGGCCCGCCGCCTCCACATTGACCAGGCTGCCCATGAGCCGACCGGCGGAGCGGTCGATCCGGTCCCTCAAAAAGGCAAATATTTCTTCCAGCTGGCCGCAGAAGGAATCGGAGGTGATGGCGTCCCCCAGCTCGACCAGCGCCTGTTTCCAGTAAGCTTCCGTGAGTGCCAGAAGGATTTCGTCTTTATTTGCGAAGTAATTGTAAACGGTTCCGGTTGCAATCCCGGCCTTCCGGGCGATGGAGCGGATATTGACCGCCTCGATGCCCTCGGCGTCCGCCACGCAGCGCGCGCAGTCCAGCAGGGTATCGCGCAAGGTGTCGTCTTTTTTTCTCATCCTATCACCTTCTTGTTTGATAAATGAACGTGTTCATGTATAGTATATACGCGGAGGGCCGGTTTGTCAATGTTAAATGAACGTGTTCATAAATGAAACGCTTAAACGGAATGGGTGTTTGTGATATCGTATGAGCACTTGACGAGGTATTTTCGAGTCTAGTGAGAATACATGTCACAACACTTAGCGAGGTCTTTAACGAGGTTAGTGTTTGTGATAAAATAGGGTAGAACCCGGGGATTTTGGGGCTTATGAGGACGAAACCCGCAGAGGAGGAGAAGCGATGTATGAGAGAATGCTCGACAAACAGATCAAGCCGAGCCTGGAAGCGATGGCGGATTATTGCGGCGAAAATGGCGAACGGTTTATTTTGCTGAATCAATGGCTGGGGAAAACCTTTGAAACGGAGCAGCAGATTGTATTCCCCTATGGGAACCAGTATGGATGGGGCGTGGCGCACCGGAAGAAGCGGAAGCTTTTGTGCAATGTGTTTGCGGAGGACAACGGATTCACTGTGATGCTGCGCCTATCGGACCGGCAGTACAAATCCGTATACGGGCAGCTCAGGGCCGATACCCGGGAGCTGATCGACCACAAGTATCCCTGCGGTGACGGCGGCTGGATCCACTACCGGGTCGCCGGGCCGGAACAATTTAAGGACATACAGGTTTTGTTGACAGTGAAGTGTTCGTAGGATTTGACTTGTCTTGGCAGCTGTGGGGAGGAAGCGGAAGATGAAAAACGGACCTGGGCGGTTGGTTGGAAAGGGAATTTTGCAGGCGGATATGGAACATGCGGCAGAGTTATAGATAACCTCTGCGTTTAGCCTCCGCCAGCAGTTCCGGCTGTATCAGCGGATAGGTCCAATGATCGGCCAGATGTTCTGTGATGAGGATGGATTCAATTTCACTGTGGAGCTCTGCCTCAAAGGTTTTTATGTCGGCATAGTACATCATTCCGAAGATTTCCTGGGCGTTCAAAGGATCCCCGTCCGTCACGGAATATGCGCATACTGGGGTGATCTCAAAGTCGGTTGCCCCGGTTTCTTCATATAATTCCCGTTTGGCGGTATCCAAAATACGTTCGCCGGGCTCTCTGTGTCCGCCCGGAAATTCGTAGGTGGTTCTGGCACGGTGTTTGCAGAGTACCCATTTTCCGCCGGTTTTGGCGATAATGACCGCAAACTTAAATAGCGGATCATTTACTGTTTCATAAAAATTTACGTTTACCATTTTCAAGAGCCTCCCATGTGAACGATTCGTAATGTATTATTTTCAGTTTAATCCGTTGTCCCACGTCTGTCAAATCGGAATATTTTTAAAAATAGCGCAAATCTGCACACCTCCCCATGTTATATTATGTTCATGACAAACACATGCAAGGCAAAACGGAGAGGTAAACCGTAACTGGAAGCGGGCCAGACTGTAAATCTGGTGTCTACGGACTCTGGCGGTTCAAGTCCGCCCCTCTCCACTGGGCAGATGTGGCAGAGACGGCCGATTGCGGCTCCCCGCTAAGGAGTTGACCGGGTAACCGGTCCGAAGGTTCGAATCCTTCCATCTGCGTGATTGACAAGGAAGGCAGTTTTTGTGTATACTATGAGCAAGAAATCGGAAAGGAGAGCGTTTGTGATGATCGTCAAATTATGCAAGGCAAACAGGGCGAGTTATGGGCAGTCCGGTGCCGTCAGTCGGTCCTATGGATCGTATTGCGGCAGCGGACGTATTGGCGTAACTTTTCATCACTGCCAGGGCGCCCTCTGACCGATTGTTGGAAACATGGGGGCCCGGCGGCCCTTTTTTGATGCGGAGAGTGAGGTAGACCGGCTATGCATCAGACCATGTTTCCACTTTTGATTATGAATATACTTGAAAATCATGCGACCAGGGAGCATCCGCTGACGATCACGGAGATCACGGATTTTGTGAACCGGGAGTTTGCGGCCTTCGCGTTTGACAAGGACCGGGTGATGAACCGGTCCACGGTCACAAGGATTCTGGACGCAATGGAGCTTTGGACGGACGGAAATCTGTTTAATTTCCGGGTGGTGCAGTGCGGCACCGGGGGAAAGAAACTCTTCTGTCTGGAGCGCCCGGCCTGAAAGGAGGCTTTTTAATGGGGTGTCTGGGAAATTTACTTTGGTTTATATTTGGCGGCGCCATCAGCGGACTCAGCTGGTGTCTGGCGGGCAGCCTGTGGTGTATCACGATTGTGGGGATTCCGGTGGGGATGCAGTGCTTTAAGCTGGCGTCTTTAAGTTTCTTTCCCTTCGGCAAGGAGGTGCGCTACGGAGGCGGAGCGGTGTCCTTTCTGCTGAACGTGATCTGGCTGCTGGTGTCCGGCCTTCCGCTGGCTCTGGAGCACCTGGCGCTGGGGCTGGTCCTCTGCATCACGGTGATCGGGATTCCCTTTGGGCTGCAGCAGTTTAAGCTGGCAAAGCTGGCGCTTATGCCCTTTGGGGCGGAGATTGTCTAAGGAATGGGAGACATCCGCTCCACCGGCCCGGTTGGCGGGAAGAGAGGACTGTAAGAAAAGAGGACTGTCAAATGGCATTGTACGCAATCGGCGATCTGCATCTGTCGTTTACTGTGAATAAACCCATGGAAGTATTTGGGGCAGAGTGGAAAAACCATGTGGCGAGGATTGAGAAGCACTGGAAAAAGCGCGTGGCCCCTGAGGACACGGTGGTGGTGACCGGGGACCACTCCTGGGGGAGGAATCTGGAGGAGTGCGCCGCGGACCTGGAATTTATCGCCGCCCTGCCGGGGAAGAAGATTCTGCTGCGGGGGAACCACGATATGTTCTGGGACGCCAAAAAGACCTACCGGCTGAACGAACAATACGGCGGGCGGCTGCGTTTTTTGCAGAACAACTTTTACGCCTATGAGGACTGCGCCCTGGTGGGCACAAAGGGGTACTGCGACGAGGGGCGGGATACGCCGGAGCATTTTGAGAAGCTGGTGAACCGGGAGTTGGAGCGGCTGCGCATGTCCTTTGAGATGGCGGCAGCGGAGGGATTTCAGCGGTTTATCATGTTCCTGCATTACCCGCCCACCAGCATCGGGGAGATGGAGAGCGGCTTCACGCGGATGGCGGAGGAGTACGGGGCAGAGCAGGTGGTCTACTCCCACTGCCACGGCCAGGCCCGGTATCAGGATAGCCTTATGGGCGAGGTGGAGGGCGTGGAGTACCGCCTGGTCTCCTCCGATTATCTGAAATTCCGGCCGGAGCGGATTGTGGATTGACGGCGCGGCCCGGTTGACAATAGCGGGGAAAATTTCTATAATGAAATAAAGACCGAGAGAGGGGTGAACACAGTGTTATTTGGAAAATTCTGTATTGTATCCGGCTCTACACAATTCAATCAGACAGAACATTGTGTGGAGCCCGACCGGATTGAGATATTTTTTGAGAGGCGGGGCTGTTTAAACCGGAGTTAACGGATTTAAGAGCCTTATTTGTGTTGCCGTTCAGATCATCAAAAAGGGTTGATCAAAGGCCGCAGACAGTGTTTTGTCTGCGGTTTTTTTGCTGCCCGCAATGGGGCGCCTGCGCGGCCTGCGCCCCATTGCGCCGAATCACACTCTGAAAGGATTATTTGAAATGGGACATAGAAATCAGGATTTAACGTCGGGAAATGTTCCCGGGAAGCTGCTGCGTTTTGCGCTGCCGCTGTTTGGGGCGAATCTGCTGCAATCGCTTTACAGCATCGCCGATATGGTTGTGGTGGGGCGTTTTGTGGGAAAGACCGGACTTGCCGCGATCAGCAATGCCTCCATGATCGGCTTTATCATCAATTCCATCTGCATCGGCCTGACCATGGGCGGAACGGTTTTGGCGGCCCAATACAAGGGGGCAGGTGACGAGCAGGGGCAGAGGGAGACGGTGGGGACTCTGTTCAGCGTGTCTTTTATCGCGGCGATCCTTGTCACAGCCGCCGGTCTTCTCCTCTATGAGCCGGTGTTTGCGCTCCTTCGCGTGCCTGCGGAGGCCATGGGGGACGCCTGCGGGTACATGCGGATTCTCTGCGCCGGGACTGTGTTCGTGTTCGGCTACAATGCGGTCTGCGCCCTGATGAAAGGGCTGGGGGATTCGAAAAGCCCGCTGTATTTTGTGGCGGTGGCCGCGGCGGTCAATGTCTGTCTCGACCTGCTGCTGGTGGGACCTCTGGGGATGGGGACAGAGGGCGCCGCATACGCAACCATTTTTTCCCAGGGGGTATCCCTGGTCATTTCTGTCGTCTATCTGAGGCGGAAAGAGTTCCTGTTCGACTTTAAGCTGAAAAGCTTTGTTGTCCGAAAAGACAAGCTGGCTGTCATTTTAAAGGTGGGTCTGCCCACCGCGGTCCAGATGGCGGTGGTGAACATTTCCTACCTGCTCATCACGGGGATGTTAAATACATTCGGCGTCTCGGTGGCCGCGGCCTCCGGCATCGGGCTGAAGATCAACACCATGGCAGGAATGCCCTGCTGGGCCATCGGGCAGGCGGTCACCACCATGGCGGGGCAGAATATGGGCGCTCAAAATGTGGACCGGGTGAAGAAAACCGCAAAGAGCGGCCTGATTTTGAACCTGGCCGTGACATTTGCGGCGGTGGCTGCGGTTCAGATCGGTTCCGAACATTTGATTATGCTGTTCGACCCGGCCAGCGCGGACGTGGTCAGGGACGGGGTGCTCTACCTTCGGATCTGCTGTAGCGCAAACAGTCTGGTTTATGCCGTCATGTACACCTTCGATTCCTTTGCCATCGGCGTCGGGTCCGCCAATATCGCCATGTGTAACGCGTTTTTGGACGCCATGATCCTGCGCCTTCCGGTGTGTTGGCTGCTGGCATTTCCCCTTCAAATGGGATTTGCCGGGGTGTACATCGGCCAGGCCCTGTCGCCGGTTCTGCCTGCAGTTGTGGGAACCGTTTATTTCCTGCGCGGGAAATGGACGGCTAAAAAGCTGATTGGCGGCGCTTCGGGGAAGAAGTGAGGGGAAATGGATCAAGTCTGCGCGGATTTCCTTGAGGCCGCCTTCATAACATGGTAGAATAGAGGCATATTCTAAAGGTTAAGGAGGGGTACATATGGCAAAGGATCGCGTTGAGAGCAAGTATTTCCGTGTGGCGCCGGGGATCGAGCTGCACTACCTGGAGAAGGGGGAGGGAAGGCCGCTGGTGTTCATTCCGGGGCTGACCTTTTCGGGGGAGATTTTTAAGGCCCAGCTGGAGTATTTTTCCGGAAATTACCGGGTGATCGCCATCGACCCGCGGGGGCAGGGCCTGTCGGCCAAGACGGTGGACGGCAACGATTACATGACCCACGGGCGGGATCTGGCCGCGCTTATGGACGGCCTGGGGTTAGACGGAGCCGTGTTAGTGGGCTGGAGCACGGGCAACTTGGAGGTGTGGAGCTACATCCGCCAGTTTGGGAAGGAGAAGCTTAAGGCCGCGGTGACCATCGACATGTCTCCGCTGCCCCTGTCCGCGGATCCCACATGGTGGACCGAGGGGACCATGGAGGAGCTGTCCGAGGTGGCGACCCAGTACCTGACAAGTCCTGAGGGTTCCAGGGCGTTTTTCAGCGATTACGCCACCGGCGTGATGATTCAGCATGAGATGGAACCGGCGGAGCTGGAATATCTGCTGGATATCTCCGGACGTACGCCCTACTGGGTCTGTAAGGCCCTGTTCTGCGACGCCATCTTTTCCAATTTCCTGGAAACCGCCAGGGAGGTGGGCGCGGGTATGCCCAGCCTGATGTTCATTGCGGAGCACTGGGCCGGCGTGGCAAGGCCCTTTGTGGAACAGCAGCTGCCCGGCTATGAGATTCAGGTTATGGGCGGCCATCTGATGTTCTATGAGTACCCGGAAAAATGGAACGGACTGCTGGAGGAATTTTTGAACCGGCTGCCGTAGGGGAGCTGTGATGCCGTCATAGAACTGTAAAAAGGAGTCCGGCGCGATTTGTTTCAGCGTCGGGCTCCTTTTGATGAATGGGCGGGCCGCATTTACTGCGTATCCGCCTCGCGCTTTCGGACCAGTTCGATGGCTTCCTTGCCGGTCAGATGCTCGACGACAAACTCCAGCATGCAGAGGGCGCGGTACTCCTTGTCGATCTCCTCCATGCGGCCCTTCTCGTCGTCCGGAGTGTACTTGGCGGCCAGACACTCGATGGCGCTGCGCTTTTCGGCGTCGTCCTCAATCACCCGGATTCTGCCGAAGGCGATGGCGCTTCTGAAATAGGTGGTGTATTCGCCCGGGACCACGTTGTCCTGGCCGGTCACGCAGAAGGAGGCCTTGTCGCAGCTGCGGATGGCGTCGATCTTGTGTCCCGCCTTTGCACAGTGAAAATAAATCTTCCTGTCGTTGTAGACGTAGCTCATGGGCACCGCGTAGGGGTAGCCGCCGTCGCCGGACAGGGCCAGCACGCCGGAGGTGCCGTTCTCCAGAATCTCCAGGGCCTGTTCCTGGGGCAGCAGCTGGCGTTTTCTTCTCATTTCTCTGAACATATGAAATTCTCCTTTATCATTTAATGTGCGTAGTGGGAGCGGATGTCGCATTAACCGGGGAGATGGCGGGGGACGTCCGTTCCTTCCGCGCGGGAAAGTCTGAATTGCCCCACAAGGCTTTTGAGCATCTGAGCCTGACCGGACAGCTCCTCGCTGGCGGCGGCGCTTTCTTCGGCGGTTGCGGAATTTGCCTGGACGACACTGGAAATCTGGCCGATTCCCTGGGTGATCTGCGCGATGGAACCGGCCTGCCATTCAGCGGCGGAAGCGATTTTCTCTACGGTTGTCACAACCTTTTTTGTGCTGTCTACCACCAGATTCAGGGATTTAGCGGTGGTATTGGCAATTCCCGTCCCCTTTTCGACGGCCTTTATGGTATCTTCAATTAGAGCAGATGTATGTTTGGACGCTTCGGTGGATTTGTTGGCTAAATTGCGCACTTCAGAGGCGACCACGGCGAACCCCTTGCCGGCTTCACCCGCACGGGCAGACTCCACTGAGGCGTTTAACGCCAGAATATTCGTCTGAAAAGCAAGGTCCTCGATGGTTTTGATGATCTGCCTGATCTGTGCCGATTGATCGCTGATTTCATGCATGGCGGAAATCATCTCCTGCATCTGTTGGTTGCTGGACATGACCTCGTTTCCTGTCTGGCTGGTGGAGCGGCGGCATTCGGCGGCGTTGGCTGAGGTGTCCCTTACCTGATCGGAAAATTCGGCGAGGGTGGCGGCCAGTTCCTCCACGGAACTGGCCTGTTCGGTAGCCCCCTGTGAAACCGACATGGCGCCGGAGGAGACCTGCTCGGAACTGCTGAAAACCTGGTCGGCAGACAGATTGATCTGATGGAGGGTCCGGGACAGGCTGGCATTGATGTTGACAATGGCATTTTTAATGGAAACGTAATCCCCGATGTATTCCGCCTGAGGGGAAACGGCGAAATTCCCCTGACTCATCGCGCCCAGCTGTAGGTCCACGTCCGCTATAACTGCTTTTAAACTGCAGCTCATCTCCCGGAAAGCCTCCGCTAAGGATCCAAGCTCATCCCTGGCCTGATACGGGATTTCAATGTCCAGGGTGCCGGCGGCAAGCTGTTTGGCCGCGTCGGTGATCTGTGAAACCGGACGGCTGACGGATCTGGACAGCACGACAGCGATTACCGCGCACAGAGCGACCATAACCACGAGCAGGAAAATCAATAAAACCCTTGCATTTTCCAGGGTAGAGCTGGCGTTACTGTTAAATTCCAAAGCTTTGCCCAACGCAAAATCCACGATCCCCTGGGACGTTTCGAGCCCGGACTTCATGAGCGTCCAGAAGTCGGTGGAAAGGATTTGCTTCGCCTCATCCATTTTTCCGCTGACAACCAGTTGGTAGATTTCATTGCTCGTTGCGTCCAGTTCGTCTAAGATTTCATACATGTCGTCGATCATCTGCTGATCGCCCAGAAAGCGCGGCTGCGCAATGGCAAGGCTGTTTCTGGCCTTGTCTCTGGAAGCCAGCACAGAATCTATATAAGAAGGGTCTTCATACAGAACCATCCCACGCATTTCCCTGCCGATATTCTGTAGCTCCTTTTGAAGCATAATGCTCTGGGTCGATACGGTAAAAGGGCTCTGGTAGAGCTTGTCCGTAAGCCCTCCGACGCTTTGCAGGTTCATGATTGCAATGATCATCATGATGGCGGAGATTGCAACCGTAATCCCAAATCCGAGCATTAATTTGACTGACATTTTCAGGTTCCTGAACATTTGTAACCCTCCTATTGATCCCCCTGTCCGCAAAATACCGGGGTAATACGGACCCTATTTTTTATGTGTTGAGCTATCCCTCCAGATTATTTGTCATAACCACATTGATCCTGCTTCAGTATAGCAGATCAGGGGGGAGAAGACAAGATCAAGCGGCAGGGGGAAGGCGGCCGCCTTCGGAAACACTGTCCTTTTCCGCAAAAAAATGTTATAGTAATCTGAGAAAATGCGAGAGGAGCGTGGGGGGAAACCATGGCGCAGCTGGAGAAACGGAAAGCGGTTATTCTGAACACGCTGCTGGAACGGGAGGACTACATCACCGCCCAGCAGCTGGCGGCCATTGCCGGGGCGTCAGTGCGGACGATCAAGAGCGATATCGCGGCTTTAAACAAGCTGGTGGAGAACTGCGGCGTGCAGATTCACTCCGTGCCCAACCGCGGCTATCGGCTGGAGCAGGGGGAGGACGCGGATTTGTCGGAGCTGAGCCTGCTGATGGACGATTCGGAACTCAGGCGCTTCTACAAGGTGCCCCAGGACGCCAACGAGCGGATTTACTACCTGATCCGCAAGCTTCTGGTGGTGGATTACCCTCTGGAGACAGGGGAGTTGGCCGATGAGATTTACGTCAGCGAGCCCACGGTGGTCCGGGATTTACAGAAGGCCAGGATCATTCTGGCCAAGCGGAATCTGAAGCTGGTGATGGAGAAGAAAGGGAACGTCCGCCTGGAGGGCAGCGAGTTAAACAAGCGGCTGGCCATCTCCGAGTTCTTCTTCCACAATGAAAAACACATCGGCAAGGAGGAGAACGTGTTCCGGGACGGCTTAAACCGCCAGGAGGTGGAGGGAATCCGCATCATTTTGCGGCTGGTCTGCCGGGAATTTTCCATCGTGCTGTCGGACGCCTCCCTGTCCAATCTGGTGATCCATGTGTTTATCGCCCTGACCCGGTACCGGTTTTACAACTTCATCGAGGCCGACGAGGCCCTCCAGGCGGAATACCGGGACGCGGTGGAGTACGCCGCGGCCAAGCGGCTGACCGAAGCGTTGGAGGAGGCCTACGACTTTGTGATCCCGGACGACGAGGTGATCTATTACGCCATGCACCTTCGGGTCAAGCGGATTTACGATGAGATTCCGCTGACCGATCAGGAGCGGGTGCGCATTAACCAGTGCATTTCCCAGTGCTTCTGGGAGATTTACGAGGAGTACGGCGTGGACTTTTCCCAGGATCAGGAGCTGCGCCATTACCTGTACCAGCACATTCCGCTGATGATCATCCGGCTGAAAAACCACATGAGCTTCCGCTATCCCCAGGTGCTGGACAAACCCTCCTCCTACCTGTTTTCCATCAAGCTGACCTACATTGTGACGGACGTGATCGGGCGCTTTTACCAGGTGGGGGTGAACGCGCAGGAGTTCGAGTACCTGGCGATCTACTTCTGCTTCGCGTTGCTCAAGAGCCGCAGCGGAAAGCGGATCTGCATCGGCGTGTACAACGGAGGCGGCCGGGCGGAGACCGTGATGTATTTCAACGCCGTCCGGGGCGCGTTCCTGGAGGAGGACTACGAGGTGCGGATCGTGGATTACGGGGATCTGTTCCAGCGGGAGCGGGGAACCGTGGATATCTGCGTCAGCACCTGCAGCCTGGAGGAGCCAACCGGGGCGGAGGTGGTGATGATCCGGGACCGGACCTATATCCAGGAGATTCGCCGGGCTATTTACCGGCACAAGACCCGCAGCCTGGATTGGGGGACATACTTTCCGCCGGGCTGCGTCACGCCCTGCTTAAAGGGGCGGGAGCCGGCAAAGATTTTGCGAAATCTCCGGGATATTCTGGCGGAGCGGGACATTTTTCCGGCGGAGGGGCCGGAGGAGCCGGGGTTTAAGTGCCTGGAGGTGGGCAACGGCGTGATCCTCGTCCACGATCCGGGGCACAGGTGCAGGAAAGGCTTCTTTTTTCTGGGCGTGCTGGAACGGCCGGTGATCTGGGACATGGAAGTGGCCAAGATTCTGGTGATGGCCGACACGGCGGACCGCCGGGACCCGGGTTTGCAGACCCTATGCTACATCCTTTCCAAGTGGATGACGAACTGCAAGGGGGAGGACATCATGGAAAAGCAGTGGGATGACCGGGAATGGATGAGGTTCATGAGCGAGCCGATGGAGGACTGAATATGGGGATTTTACTTCGGGTGGACGATAAACTCTGCCACGGGCAGGTGACCTACCTGTGGATCAAGAAAATGAAAATAGACCGGCTGATGATTGCGGACGACCGCCTGGTGGCTGACAATTTCAGCCAGGTGATCTTAAAGCTGTCAAAACCGGCCGGGGTGGAGCAGGAGATTCTGACCGTCCGGGCTGCAATCAAGCGCCTGGCAGAGGAGCACCGGGATGAAAACCTGCTGGTGCTGGTGGGCAGCATCGAGAACGCCTGGCAGATCGCGGCAGCCTGCCCCGGAATCCGCCGGGTGAGCATCGGGGCGGTGCGCCAGCACCGGGGCTCCAGGGCGTGCAGCCCCCACATTTATCTGGACGATGAAGAGCTGGAATGGTGCAAAAATATGATTCAGAGTGGGATACAGCTGGAGTGCCGGTATGGATACGACGATCCCCTCATCGATCTGAGCCCGTTTCTGGGCTGAATCTCAACTGAAATTAGATAAAATCACGAAAGGCAGGGGGAGACTCCTGCTTTTTCTGATGAATTCATGCATAAATATTGCACGATTAATCGTGCAGAACTGTATTTGAACCGGGGCGGCATTTTTCCTATACTGTGAGTAACAACCAATAAACCAACACAGGAGGGACTGTCGTGGAAAAGAAAATCTACTATTTAAATCCGGTATTCGAGGCCAAATACTGGGGAGGCCAGGCGCTGCGCGGCCGGTACGGCTACAACCCGGATATCCCCAACATCGCCATCGCGTACCACGTGATCGCCCTGCCCAGCCACAAGCTGGACAACGAGGTGGTGGGCACCGGGGAGACATTGTCGCAGTTTTACGAAAACCACCGGGAGCTGTTCGGCTGCAACCGGGAGGATTTCCCCATTCGCATGGATTCGGAGAACAATGTGGAGCTGCTTTCCATCCAGCTTCACCCCAATGACGCCTACTGCCTGGAGCACGAGGGGGAGCGGGGCAAGGTGGAGTGCTCCATCCTGGTCCAGGGGGACTGCGACCGTATGGCGATCCGGGGCCACAATGCCCAGACCCGTGAGGAATTCCGGCGTATGGTGGAGGCGAAGGAGTGGGACAAACTGCTGCGGGTGGTGGAGATCAAGAAGGGACAGTACACCTATTCGCCCCTGGGAACCATCCACGGCTCGCCCAATAAGCCCACGGATTTCGACTGCATTTCCCTGTCCTTTGAGACCAACTCGGACATTACCTACCGGTTGTACGATTATGACCGCAACATCGACAACCGGCCGCTCCACGTGGAGAAGGTGATCGACACCGTAAACATTCCCGACGACAAAAACGTGGGACTGGATCCGGTGGTGGAGGAGCGGGACGGCTGCCGGGTTTCCACCTTTGTGGATATCCCGGGCGTGTTCACCTCCTTTAGGGTACAGGTGGAGGAGGAGGGAACCTATGAACTGCCGGAGTTTGTGTTCTTCTTCTGTATCGACGGGGAGGGAGAGATTAACGGCGCGCCCATAAGGAAGGGCCAGACCGTGTTCGTGCCCTGTAATTTCGGGCCGCTGTCCATCCGGGGAACTGTGGATCTGGGAGCTATGACTTACAAAAACGTGTAGAAACGGGGAAGGTGAATGAGAAGAATTTTGCTTGCAACGCATGGCCGCATGGCGGACGGGGTGTTGAGCGCGGTCAGGCTGATTATGGGGGACACGGCGCAAATGGACGTGGTCAACGCGTATCTGGACGGGACGCCGCCCACCCGGGAACTGAAGGAATATTTCGACGGGGTGGGGGAGTCGGACACGGTGATCGTGCTGACGGACCTGCTCGGCGGAAGCGTGAACAAGGAGGTATTTCCGTATCTGGAACGGCCCGGCGTGTTCGTGATCGCGGGCTTCAACCTGGCCATGGTGCTGGAGCTGGCTTCCATGGGAGAGGACGAGGCGGTGACGGAGGAATTTTGCCGGGAACTGGTGGAGACGGGCCGGAGCCAGGTGGTTTTTCTGAACGATCACTGTAAACCGCAGGCCCAGGCCGATGATTTCTTTGGGGAGGGTTAGGAATGATTGTATTGATTCGGGTGGACGAGAGGCTGATTCACGGGGAGATCGTGTACAGCTGGAAAAATGCCGTGCGCTACGATTCGCTGGTGGTGGTCAGCGACGAGGTGGCGGGCAATGAGATGAGAAAGACTGCGCTGAGGATCGGCTGTCCCCAGGACGTGAAGGTGGCCATCCGCAGCGTGGCGGACGCCATTAAAATGCTGAACGACCCGCGCCTTTCAAAGTACCGCACCATGGTGCTCTGCGAGGAAACGGTGACGGCCCTCAAGGTGTACGAGGGGATCGCGGAGCGGCCGGAGTTTAACGTGGGGTACATGAAGCCCAGGGAGGGCAGGCAGGAGCTGACCAAGGGCGTGCACGTGACCCGCGAGGAGGCGGAGGCCATCCGCCGGGTGAAGGACATGGGCGTGAAAATCAACCTGCAGCGGGTGCCCACCGCGCCCGCCGCCAGCTATGAGAAGGCAGTGGAGAAGCTGAAATTCTGAATGAATGCGGTTTGTTCTGCCGGCATTCAGGCGGGATATAAAACGCAATTCCAAAATGGATAAGGGGGTTATGTTATGCATGAAGCATTGATCGTTGGTTTAATTGTGGCATTGATTGTGGTGACGGAGCGCATTCTGGCGGCGCCGTTAATCATCCGGCCCATCGTCACCTGTCCCCTGGTGGGGCTTGCGCTGGGAGATTTCCAGACCGGCCTGCTGGCCGGGGCCACGCTGGAGGTGACCTTTATGGGAGCGGTTCAGATCGGCGCCTCCCTTCCCGCGGACGCCACGGTGGGCGGAGCCATCGGCGTGGCGCTGGCCGTCATGAGCGGCAGAGGGCTGGAGAGCGTGATGGTGATCGCCCTGCCGGTGGCGGTGGCGGCCTCGACGCTGAAGCTGATCATGTTCACGGTGCGAAGCTACTATATGCCGCTGGCGGAAAAGTACGCCAGGGAGGCCAATGTGAAGGGCCTGATCATGGTGGACATCGTGGGCGGCCTGGGCCTTCAGTTTATCATCTATTTCCTGGTGACCTTCGGGGCCATCTACGCTGGAGCTCCGGCTGTTGAGGCGTTTCTGGATTCGATCCCGGACGTGGTGATGCACGGCCTGGACGTGGCCGCCGGCATTCTTCCGGCAGTCGGCTTTGCGTATCTGCTGCTGCCGATGTTAAAGAAGGAGACCTTTCTGTATTTCCTGCTGGGCTTTATCCTGGTCTCCTACATGGGCCTGGGAACGGTGCCGATCACCATTATCGCCTGTGTGATCGCGTTTATCATTACATTTGAGTTGCAGAAAAACGGCGGCGCGCAGGTGGCGAAGGCCGACGACGATGAGGAGGGGCTGTTTGATGAGTGAGAATCGTGCAAATCTGACCAGGGATGAGAAAAAATTTGTCCGGGAACTGTTTTTCTGGGATCATCTGTTTGACACCTGCTACAACTACCAGCTCCAGCTGAGCATCGGCTTTGCCTTAAGCATGTGGCCGGCCATCCGCAGGTTTTACAAGACAAAGGAGGAGCGGGCCAAGGCGCTGACCAGACATCTGATGATGCCCTACAACAACGGCGCGCCCATGAACACGCTGGTCAGCGGCGTGTGCTCGGCCCTGGAGGAGGAAGCCAGCCAGAACCCGGATTTTGACACCAATATCATTACCAACATCAAGGTGGGACTCATGGGGCCGGTGGCCGCCATCAACGACTCGTTTTTCTTCGGCACCTTCCGCCTGATCGCCTCGGCCATCGGCATCGCGCTGTGCACCAAGGGCAGCTGGCTGGGCATCCTGCTGTTCATTCTGATCAACAACATTCCCAGAGTGCTCAGCATCTACTACTGCGGCGTACTGGGCTATAAAACCGGCCTGGGGCTTCTGACGGATTTAAGCACCAGCGGCATCGTGGATAAGGTGTCCAAGGCGGCCAATATTGTGGGCGTGACCATCGTGGGGGCCATGACGGCCATGATGGTGTCGTTAAACACCACGGTTTCGTGGACCATCGGCGGCGAGGTGTATGCGCTGCAGAACTATTTGAACGACATTTTCCCCATGCTGCTGCCGTTATTGGTGACCCTGGGACTGTACAAGATACTCAGCAAGCGGGTGAGCATGGTGGTGGTCATGCTGCTGGTACTGGGCTTCTCCATTCTGGGGGCTCTGGTGGGAATTATCTGATGGTTTTGAACAATTAAAAAGGAGAGATTAGCGACATGGAAAAGGTTGTGGTAATCGGCGCGGGCCGAAGCGGAAGAGGTTATGTGGGCGAGCTGTACGATCTGGAGGGCTATGAGATCACATACGCGGATATCGATCAGGAGCTGGTGGACCGGCTGAACGGCCAGGGGTATTACACGGTATTCAAGATCGACGAGGACGGGAGCGAGGAGGTGCGAAGGATCACGGGTTACAGAGCGCTTCACACGATCCGGGACCACAGGGCGTACATCGACGCTATCGTGGAGGCGGATTACGTGTCCACCGCCACCTTCCCGGATGGGTTCGACGCCATTTCCGACGATATCGTGGAGGCGCTGCGGGAGCGCATGAAGCGGGGGATCAAACGGCCCATGGCCATCACGGTAGGTGCAAACTATGTGGGCGTGTACGACTATTACAGCAAGCGCATCGGGGATCAGCTAAGCGGAGAGGAGAGGGAGTATTTAAACACCTATATGCCGCTGGTGGAGTCCATTATCCGCAGGGCCAGCTCCTACCCCACGGAGGAACAGAAAAAGGTGGATGAGCTGGCGATCCAGGGCGACTGTCTGAACACCCTGGAGGTGGAGCGAAACGCCTTCCGGTTCGGGGAAGGCCACGGGCTGCCGAAGTTCTTTAAGATGGTGGACAATGTAAAGCGGGAGATGATCATCAAAATCTGGATCGGCAACACCCTGCACTGCTCCTACGCTTACCTAGGCCAGTATTACCACCTGCACTCGTCCTTTGAGGCCGCGGTGAACGATTATGTGAGTAAATGCTCCTACTACGCCTGCGAGGAGGCCTACAACGCGGTGGCAAAGCAGCTGGGGCTTCCCATGCCCCGTCCGGTGAAGGAGTGGCAGGGAATCTGGACCTACTACCGCAACCCGTCTTTGCAGGACACGGTGCTGCGCATCGGCGCGGACCCCATCCGCAAGCTGTCCCGGAACGAGCGTTTCATCGGCCCGGCTCTCATGAGCCTGGAAAACGGGGACGTACCGGTGTTTATCTGCCGGAACGCGGCCTATGGCTTCGTGTTCGCCAACCCGGAGGACCCCAGTGCCTGCCGTCTCCAGGAAATGATCCGGGAGCAGGGGATTGAGAAAACCATTGTGGATGTCTGCCAGCTGGATTTAACCCAGGCGAACGATAAGGTGGTTTACGACCTGATTTTGCAGAGCTACAAGGAGATCATTTCCTACAATCCAACCTGGTATCTGTTTGTGGAGAAATAGAGGGGGGCGCCGTGCCGAATCAGATTTATCAGATTTTACCTGTGTTCGAGGAGCGCCTTTGGGGCGGACAGCGCCTGCGGGAGCGGTTCGGCTACCAGTCGGATTTAAAAAATATCGCTGAGGTGTACAATGTGATCGCCATACCGGGCCATCTGGACTGTACGGTGGCGGATACAGGGGAGAAGCTTTCGCTGTTTTACCACACCCACCGGGAGCTGTTCGACTGTGAAACGCCGGAGATGCCGGTGCGTATGATCATGTGCGCCGCGAAGGAACCGCTGTCCATCCAGATTCACCCGGACGACGATTACGCGCTGGCCCACGAAGGGATGAGGGGAAAGCCGGAAGGCTCCCTCGTCCTGGAGTGCGACGAGGATTTCCGTATGCTCCACGGGCATTTTGCGAAAACCCTGGAGGAGTTTAAGGCGCTGGCCGGGGCCAGGGACTGGAAAACGCTGTGCCGGTATATCAGGCCGCGGACAGGGGAGTACATCCACATCCCGCACGGCACCCTGCACGCCTTTGGGCCGGGGGCGGTTGTGATCGCATTCTCAGTCAACGGGGACGTGACCTACCGGCTGTACGACTACGACCGGGTGGACCCGGATACCGGGAAAACGCGGCCCACCCACCCGGAGGACGTGTACGCCAACGTCAATATTCCCGACAAGCTGGTGGAGCCTTATCGGGCGTTGCCGGAGGAAACGGACGGCTGCCGGATTTTCCGGTATCACGACGAGCCGGGCGTTTACAGCTGCGGGCGGGTGCAGGCAGCCGGGGAGCGGGGATTTTTCGGGATGGAGGAATTTTACTTCGTCACCTGTGTGAACGGATCGGGCAGTATAAACGGGCGCTGTGCACAGATGGGAGAGTCCTTCTTTATCCCGGCCCACTCCGGCCCGGTGGAGCTGCGGGGAACCCTGGATTTGACCTACATCACCTACAGGGGCATAATATGAGACAGGAGTCAAGGCTATGTATGTAAAGTCAGTGGTGATTAAAAATAAGACCGGATTGCACGCCAGGCCGGCGGCGGAGTTTGTGGGCTGCGCCAAGCGCTACAGCTCGGATATCCGGGTGCGCAGGCCGGGCGAGGCCGAGGGCGTCAGCGCCAAATCCATGATGCGGGTGCTGTCAAAATGCCTCTCCCAGGGGGTGACGGTGGAGATCAGCGCCCATGGCGAGGACGAGGAGCAGGCGGTGGAGGCCCTGGCCGCGCTGGTGGAGTCCGGCTTCGGAGAGGAGGAATGAGGGCGGCGGCCGCAGCGCTTATGGAATCGTTGTTGGAAAGCGGGGAGATGGAATGAGACTGGGGATGATCGGCTGCGGAAATATGGCCGCGGCCATGATAAAGGGGATTTTAGACAAGGGGCTGGCTCTGCCGGAGGAAATTCTGGCAAGCGATCGAAACGCCGCGGCCCGGGCCCGGGGGACGGCCCTGGGCGTGGCGGTGACGGAGGACAACCGGAAGGCGGCCGCCTGGGCGGAGATTCTGGTGGTGGCGGTGAAGCCGCAGTTCTACGGGGCGGTTTTGGAGGAGATCAGGGACTGCCGTCCGTCCGGCCAGGTGGTGGTGACCATCGCGCCGGGGATTTCCACGGAGTGGGTGGAACATCGTCTGGGGGCGGGCGTTAAGGTCGTCCGCACCATGCCCAACACGCCGGCCATGGTGGGGGAAGGCATGACGGCGGTCTGCTGCAACCGGAATGTGGAGCAGGGGGAGCTTGACCGGATTCTGGGGCTTTTGGACGGATTCGGCCGGGCGGAGCAGATTCCGGAGCGGCTGATGGACGCGGCGGTTTCCGTGGGTAGCAGCTCCCCGGCCTATGTGTTTATGTTCATCGAGGCCATGGCGGACGCCGCGGTGGCGGACGGGATGCCGCGGGCTGCTGCCTGCCGGATCGCGGCCCAGGCGGTGCTGGGGAGCGCGAAGATGGTGCTGGAGACGGGAAAGCATCCGGGTGAGCTAAAGGATATGGTGTGCTCGCCCGGGGGGACGACCATTGAGGCGGTGTGGAGTCTGGAACGGCATGGATTTCGGGGGTGCGTGATGGAAGCCATGAGGGCCTGTACGGAGAAGGCGAAGCGGATGGTGTAGGATGTCGCGTAAGACCGGCGGTGAAATGGAGGTGGAATATGCGGACATACGGAGGACGGACGGTTTGCGGGGGGACCGTGGAGGGCGCTGCCGCGGTTTGCAGCCGGGAAACGGCGGCGTATCCGGTTCCGGCGGGAACTGAGGAAGAGCTGCTCAGATTTGAGCGGGCGAAGTCGGAGGCTCTGGAGCAGCTTGAGCGGCTGGAGGCGGAGGTGGCCTCCCAGGCAGGCCAAGAGGCTGCCGCGATCTTTGCCGTGCACCGGCTGCTGTTGGAGGATTTCGACTACGTTCAGATGGCGGAGGACGGCATCCGGGCGGGGAAGAGCGCCCAGGAGGCGGTGTACGGGGCCGGGCGGACCTGTGCGGCCATGTTTGAGCAGATGGAGGACCTGTATCTGAAGGAGCGGGGCGCGGATATGATGGATCTCTCGGCACGGGTCATCGCCTGCCTGAACGGCTTTGCGTATCCGCCTGAGTCCGGTCCGGAGGCAATTCTCATCGCGGAGGACTTTTCGCCCAGCCAGGTGGCGGCCTGGCAGCGCGGGGGAGCCAGGGCGGTGATTTCCTCCTCCGGATCGGAATTTTCCCACGCCTCGATCCTGGCCAGGGCCTTCGGCGTGCCGATGATGGTGCAGACCGGGATTCCGGCTGCAGAGCTCGCCGGTAAACGGTTTAAGGGGAGCGTGGAGGCCGGTGAGGAAGGCGGGCTGGGACGGATTAGATTGGAGATTTTGTGATCCTGGGATGAGATCAGGACAGATAATCAGAATACTGTATACAAGATAAGACGCCGGAAACCGTTTGTGACTTCCGGCGTCTTATCTTCGGTCCTTTGCCGCTGGCATCAACCGCGATATGATCCGCAGCGGCTGTGGGAAAAAGGCGGAGCTACGGATTTCAATTTTTTAAAATCCAGTGCTCCGCCACGCTTCCGTCCAGCAGCGTCACCTTTAAAACCAGCCCCCCGGCTTCCATCCCCAGAGAGAAACGGTCTCCATAAACGGGCTGGTCGAAGGCCTCTTCCCGGCGCTTCTTCTCTGCCTCGATGGTGAAATGGTAACCATCCCGCGACTTAAAGATCATAAACCAGGCGTAGTTCCCGTCCGGCATTTTCACGGAGTACCCCTCGTCAAAGGGCAGACTCACCGTCTCGCCGCCGGCCAGGCGCTTGCCCAGGATTTCGCCGTAATCTTCCGTCAGATGAAGCATGTCAAAACTACCGGAGCAGGTGTCGTAATAGCGGCTTTCCGCGGTGAAGGTATCGCCTGTGAGGCCGGATTTCAGGGTGTAGACGGCGTTGCAGGAGTCGATCACCTCTTTGTCCACCAACTCCAGGGACTCCCCGTACATGTCCTCATAGTGGGGGATGATATATCCCTCGTTGTAAACCTTGGAGCCCGGATCGTGGTGGAAATAGTAGCCGGGACCGTTGACGAACAGACTGTTCAGATTCCAGGCGGCCAGGCAAATGAGCAGCAGAAGCCCGGGCACCCACATCCGTTTCAAACCGCCCTTTTTTCTGCGCACCACAAACACAACGGCCAGCACGGCGGCGGCCACGGGAAAAATGAACATGGCCGTAAGGCCCAGAAAGAACAGGGCCAGCACCAGAAGTGCAAGCAGGATTTCAGGAATTGTCATGCCGGGTCCCTCCAAAAAGATTATAAAATCAGACCGTTTCCCAAAAAGGAAGCGATCTCCTCATGGTTTTCGCTGATCAGCCATTGGTATTTTTTGGATACAATGTAGAAGTCGCCCAGCCCGCTGCTTTCATCGAGAATGGTGATCAGCTCGGGCAGGCACATTTCATAAAGCCAGTATTTGGGCTGATAACCCTTGCGGTCCTCCAACAGCACATAGACGGGTTCATGGGGCGTGGGAATGATTTCGGGGAGCGTGTGGTACCATAGCGGTTGATCTGTGATCCGCCGGTATACGCAAAGGATATCCGGTTTGTAGCGTCCCATGTTGGCCCAGTGGATTCCACCGCCGTCCGCCACAAAGGCGGATTCGATCTCATGCAGGATAGCGGAATATTTGAGCTTGGGTACTTCAAAGGCACGTGCCCGGTCCAGATTCTGATCCTTGATGATCTGTTCAGTCTGCTTTCTCATGTACATGGTGAATGTCATTGTGTTGCGCACCGTCCATTTCTTAAATTGAACTGATAGGGCCATATAGTTCTTTGATTATACCAGACAATCTGGCAAAATCATAGCAGGTACTGCGCACCGTTTTATTCAAGCGGCCTCATTTCTTATTGCAAATACCAGCCGTACAATGATAAAATAAAACAAAATGCGGCCGGGCCGGTTAGGACGACGCCGCTGCAGCGCGAGGGAGGGCAAACATATGAAGATTTTGGTGATCAACAGCGGCAGCTCGTCGTTAAAATTCCAGGTGGTGGACCCGGAGAACGAGAAGGCTCTGGCAAAGGGCGTCTGCGAGCGGATCGGAATCGACGGGATTTTTAATTACCGGACGGACGGGGGGATTTCCCTGAAGGAGCCGGTGGACATGCCGGACCATAAAGCTGCGGTGGGGGTGTTGTTAAATATGCTGGTGGACCCGGAGCGCGGCGTGCTGAAGGATTTTTCGGAGATCGACGTGGTGGGGCACCGGCTGGTCCACGGGGGCGAGAAATTTACCGGTTCCGTGGTTATCACCGGGGAGGTGATCCAGGCCATGACCGAGTGCAACGACCTGGCGCCCCTGCACAACCCGGCCAACCTGGTGGGCGTGGCGGCCTGCCGGGAGCTGATGCCGGACATCCTGATGGTGGGGGTGTTCGACACTGCGTTTAACCAGACCATGGAGCCAAAAGCATTTCTCTACGGCCTTCCCTACCGTTTTTATGAGAAACTGAAAATACGCCGCTACGGCTTCCACGGCATCAGCCACAAATACGTGTCCCGCCGGGCTGCGGAGTTCATGGGCCAGGACTACAGGCGTGTGAAGACCATCGTCTGCCATCTGGGCAACGGCGCCAGCATCTGCGCGGTGAAATACGGCCAGGTGGTGGACAACTCCATGGGCTTCACGCCTTTGGAGGGCCTGGTGATGGGCACCCGCTGCGGGGACGTGGACGCCGGAGCGCTGGAATACCTGGCCAAGAAGGAAAATCTGGATTTCCAGCAGATCATGACCATTTTGAATCAGGAGTCGGGGGTGCTGGGGATTTCCAGCAATTTTTCCAGCGATTTTAGAGAGCTGAAGGACGCGGAGATCAAATACAACGACAAGGCGGCCCTGGCCCGGGAGATTTTCGTGTACCGGGTGGCCAAATACATCGGCAGCTACGCGGCGGCCATGAACGGGGTGGATAACATCGTGTTCACCGCCGGGGTGGGGGAGAACGACTCCGACATCCGGGAGCAGATTTGCGAATATCTGGAATTTCTGGGCATTGCCATCGACGAGGTGAAAAACCGGGAACAGGGGGAGGCGGTGAGCATCTCCGACGGCGCTTCGCGGGTCAACGTGCTGGTGGTCAAGACCAACGAGGAACTGGAGATCGCCAGGGAGGCCGCTGCGGTGGCCGCCCAGGTAACGGAAAACAGGGAGACAAAGGCGAAAGGGGCAGCTCATCATGCAGAATGAGACGGAAGCCAGGGACGGGGAGCGGGAGGAAGGCCGGGCTGGGAGCGGGGCTGAATATACCCCGGAGATGATGAACCGGATTTATGAGGCGGTGCTGAATCAGGTGGAGGAGGCGGTGGTGATCTCGGACGACGAGAACAAGGTGATCTTCATCAACCGGGCGGCCGAGGTGATCGAGGGCGTGGACGCGAAGAAGTCCCTGCACAAGAGCATGGAGGAGCTTTACTGCCCGACGGAGAACACGCCCAAGCACAGCCGCCACGCCATCGTGCTGAATACGGGGATCGCGGCCAACGAATACTTCAACCAGTATGTGGTGAAGGAGAGCCACAAGGTTTTAAATGTCATTGAGCGGATGTTTCCGGTGAATTACAAAAACCGCACCGTGGCCGTGTACTCTCTGATCAAGAACCTGCCCGTGATGAAAAAGACCATGGAGCAGAGCCTGGAGCTGTACACCCATTTTGAGGAGGAAAAGCCACGCAACGGCACCAAATACACCTTCAGCAGCATCCTGGGCAACGACATCAATTTTGTGGAGGCCATCTCCAACGCCAAGCACGTGGCCCAGAACCAGACCAACGTGCTGATTTACGGGGAGACGGGCACGGGCAAAGAGCTGTTCGCCCAGAGCATTCACAACTACAGCGTGTTTCAGAACGGGCCGTTTATCTCCGTGAACTGCGCCGCCATCCCGGCCACCTTGCTGGAGAGCATGTTTTTCGGCACGGTGAAGGGGTCCTACACCGGGGCCAACAACATGGCGGGGCTGTTCGAGCAGGCGGAGAACGGCACCCTGTTTCTGGACGAGATCAACAGCATGGACATCGCGCTTCAGGCCAAGCTTTTAAAGGTGATTGAGAACAAGACCGTCCGGCGCATCGGCTCGGAGAAGGAGCTGTCCATCAACTGCCGCATTCTCTGCGCCCTCAACGAGGACCCGCTGGAGTGCATTGAGAACGGAAAACTGAGGCGGGACCTGTACTACCGCCTGTCCTCCTGCATTCTGCACATTCCGCCCCTGCGCAGCCGCAAGAGCGACATTCCGCTGCTGTGCGGCTGCTTCATCACCCGGTACAACAAGGAGTACGGCCAGCACATCCGGCGCGTTGACTCCGGGCTGATGGAACGCTTTCTCCGCTACCAGTGGCCGGGAAATGTGCGGGAGCTCCAGCATGTGGTTGAGAGCGCCTATTCCGTATCCGAGCAGAATCTGGACGTGCTCCGCCTGGAACACATCTCGCCTTATTACCGCAGTTTCTTTGCGGAGCCGGGGATCGCAGGAGCGGCGGCTCCCATGGCGGCGGACCCGGCCGCTTGGGAGACTGTGGATTCTCCGGTTTCCTCAGCCGCAGGCTCCGCGGATACCGTGGATTTCACAACCAAGGTTTCAGCCGCTCCGGGGGATTTCCGCGCCCTGCCGCCGCCCGCCCACGGGCCCGGCGGTTTCCCGGGCAGCCCCGGCCAATCACCGGAGCCGCCGTCCCTTCCGTTAAAGGAGGCCATGGACGCCTACGAGAAATCCATCCTCTCCGCCACATTGGCGCGCCTGGGCGGAAATGTGTCCGCGGCGGCCAGGGAGCTTATGATCACCCGTCAGGCCCTGCAGCACAAAATCAAAAAGTACGGACTTTGATTGTATAGTGACAATTTTTTTGGCAGTGTAAAATAATTTGGCGCCAAAAAAATTGTCACTTTTTGCGCGCAGAGATTTAGAAAATCGGAAAAACCCTCCATTTAGGCGCTTTTAATTTTTGGCATGGTATTTGCTTGTTATATCAGCGTACATGTACAATACAAAAATTTATACGCAACAGATGGAAGGAGTCAAGTATGAAAAAAAGTTTTAAGCAATGGGCCACGCTGATCGCAATCTGCATGGCGGGGGGTACCATATTCAAGCTGGCCTATTTGCGCGATGTGTTCTATGTGGCGATGCAGGAGGCCTTCGGCTTCACCAACACCCAGTTCGGCCTGATGATGACGGCCTTTGCGGTGACCCAGTTTATCGCGTACCTGCCGGGCGGATGGATCACGGACCTTGTCCCCGTAAAATATCTGATACCGGTATCCCTGATTTCCACCGGCCTGTGCGGCTTCTGGCTGGCCACGTATCCGCCGTTTACCAGCGTGCTGATCATACAGGCGGTCATGGGAATCACCATAACGCTATTGTTCTGGGAAGCCATGATCAAGGGCACCCGCATGATCGGAACCGCTGAGGAACAGGGGCGAATGTTCGGACTTCTGGAAGGCGGCCGCGGACTGTTCGCCACCATCATTTCCTTCGCAGCTCTGTGGATGTTCACCAATTTCGGCGAGGGCAGAATGGGACTGCGCGCCACCATGATTTTTTACGCCATCGCGCTGTGCGGCCTGGGCATCGTCTGCTTTTTCCTGATCGAGAAAAATGACGTGGAGGGCAAGGTAAACGCCAAAGAGGCCCTGGACGGCCTGGTGCACGTGGCTAAGCTTCCCAGAGTGTGGGTTGCGGGCGGGATCGTATTCTTCGGGTATTCCTTCTATAACGGCCTGAGCTATTTTTCATCCTATCTGACCGAGATTTGCGGCATGTCCGTCAGCATGGGCGTTGCGGTAAACATTGTCCGCCAGTACCTGATCGCCTTTATCGCGGCTCCAATCGGCGGTATGATCGCCGACAAGATGGGATCCTCCATCAACTATTTGAAGATCGCCCTGACCTTGGGCACGATCCTGACCGGAATCTACCTGGTGATCCCCACAACCATGGGAATCGTGGTGGTAGTGGGACTTATGCTGGTGCTGGCGGCGGTTATGATGACCATCCGCGGAACCTATTACGCCACCACCGACGAGATCAAGATCCCCATCGTGATGTCCGGCGCGGCGGCCGGTATTCTCTCCATTGTGGGAAATACCCCCGACCTGTTCATTTTCACCCTGTACGGCTACTTTATGGACGCGTATCCGGGAATCCAGGGCTACCGCTATATTTTCATCGCCATGATGGTATTCGCGGTGTTGGGCGTGGGCTGCTGTTTCCTGCTGGCCCATATGAAAAAGAAAATTAAATAAAACTGAAAATAGATCAAAGAAAGAGAAGGTAAATAACATGAGCTGTGTACATAATTTTGACGAACCGATCAACCGCGTGAACACCGATTCCTTCAAGTGGGACTACGAGGGCGAGAGTGGGAAATACATCCCCCTGGGCGTTGCGGACACCGATTTTAAAGCGCCCCGGGAAGTGATCGACGCGGTGCGCGAGCGGGTGGACTTTGGCGTGTTCGCCTACGGCTACCTGCCCCAGCGCCGTTTCGCGGACGCAGTCTGCGGCTGGTACCGGAAGCGCTACAAAATTACGCTGGAGTCCGAGGCGGTCCGCCACTCCCAGGGGCTGATGACCGGAGCGCTCTGGATGATTTTAAACGCCTACACCCGCCCCGGCGACAAGATTCTCCTGCAGCCCCCGGTTTACAACACCTTTAACGTGGTCATTCAGGGCGCGGGCCGTTTTGTGGAGACCAACGATCTGATCCTGAAGGACGGCCGCTATGAGATCGATTTTGAGGATCTGGACAAGAAAACCTCCGATCCCCGGGTGCGAATTTTGCTGGTGTGCAACCCCGCCAACCCCGTGGGCCGCGTGTGGACCAGGGACGAGCTTATGCGCATGTACGAGATTTGTAAGAAGAACAACACCCTGATCGTCAGCGACGAGATCCACGGCGATATCGTGTACGCGCCCCACCGGCACATCCCCTATTTCTCCCTGTCGGAGGAGATCGGGGACAACGTGATCGTCATGGGCTCCCCCAGCAAGACCTTTAACCTGGCCTGCTTCTACTCCGCCTACGTGGTGATCAAAAACAAGGCATTGAGAGACCAGTACAACGTGGTGTACGACGACTATCATTTCGACTACAACTATGTGGGCATCGAGGCGCTGATCACGGCGTACAACCAGTGCGAATACTATGTGGACCAGCAGAACGAGTATTTCAGGAAAAATATCGAGCTGGTGAAATCCTTTATCGCGGAGAACATGCCCGAGGTGAAGGTGATCGAGCCGGAGGCCAGCTACCTTCTGTGGATCGACTTCAGGGCCTGGAACCTGACGCCCTTTGAGCTGGTGCACCTGTTCCAGGACGCGGGCGTGAAGCTGAACAACGGGGCCAACTACGGGAAGCCCGGCATGGGATTTATCCGCCTGAACGTCGCCACCCAGACCGCGGTTCTGGAGAAGGCGCTGGAGTGTATGAAGAAAGCCAGTGAAAAGCGGCCTAAATAAGAGCCATCCGCAGATATAAAATACGTGACAGCCACCGGGCGGGACAATGGGAGCCCGCCCGGCGGAAAAGGAGAAGGGTAATGGTAGATCGAACGATTAAGAGTTCCGAGCCGGAGGAGCAGGAGGAGCGCGATCAGCTCCTGTCAAAGAATTTCAAGTATCCGGTATCGATCGGATACGCCGCGCTGGTGACGGGATGCGTGTTCGGATTTGTGGCGTTCGGCCTGATTTTCTTCGAGGCCCCGCTGGAACTGATGTTTTTACTTTCCTGGATCGTGGTAGTTCCGCTGCTTATGCGTCTGGGGTACAAATACGGGGAATTGCAGGACATGGCCTGGGATATGGCCGTGGCATCCTTTGAACCCAATGTGGTGCTCATCGTGATCGGGGCCATGATCGCGGTGTGGATCGCCAGCGGGACTATCCCCATGATCATCTATCTGGGGCTCAAGTTCATTTCCCCGAAAATATTCCTGTTGTCGGCGCTGATTCTGGCGTCCTTCACCTCTCTGGCCACCGGCACCTCCTGGGGAACCCTGGGGACCGTGGGCCTGGCCCTGATCGGGATCGGAAACGCAATGGGCATCCCCTCGCCCATGACGGCGGGCGCAATCATCTGCGGCGCGTACTTTGGGGATAAAATGTCTCCGCTGTCGGACAGCACCATTCTGGCGGCTTCCGTGTCCGGAACCGATGTGATGACCCACGTGAAGCATATGCTCTGGACCACGGTGCCGGCCTACGCGATCACGGCGGTGCTGTTTGTGATCCTGGGCCTGCGCAATATTTCCGGGGTCTACGACACCAGCACCGCCAACCAGATCATGGCAACGTTTACCCGGTTTTACAGATTTACCTGGCTGGAGTTTCTGCCCATCGGCATCGTATTGATTTTGCTGGTGAAGAACACGCCGAGCATCATCGCGCTGATGATCGGAACCATTTCCGGCATGTTCGTGGCGGTGTTCCATCAGCAGGTGGCGTTGAAAACGCTGCTGGACTTTATGGTAAACGGCTTTGTGATCAGCACGGGCAGCGAGTTTGTGGACATCCTGCTGAACCGGGGCGGTATTATGAGCATGATGAGCGCGTTTCTGGCGATTTTCCTGGCACTCTGCATCTCGGGGATGCTGGACAAGACGGGCGTGCTCAGCGTGCTGGTGAATCCGCTGATCAAAAAATGCGGCAATTCCACCTTCAGGATCATCGCCTGCACGGCGGTGCTCACCTACGTGACCAACGCCATCGGCTCCTCCATGCTGTTCGCCTCCATCGTGACGGCAACCCTGATGAAAGATATTTTTGTGGCGAACCGGATCGCGCCGGAGAATCTGTCCCGGACGCTGGAGGACGCGGGAACCTTCGGGGCCGTGCTGATCCCATGGAATTCCAATGCGATTTACGCGTCCCAGATGTTGGGCGTGTCGCCGTTTGCGTTTATACCATACTGCTTTTTGAATTACATCACGCCGGTCATTGATTTGATTTACGCGAAAACAGGATTTACGGTTAAAAAAATAGAGCGTAAATAAGACTCGGGACAGAGGTATATTCAGATGAAGCATTTGATAAACGCCGCGGCCGCTCCTGCGGCCATGAAGAACCTGAGGGCCGCGCTGGCGGAGAACGAATGCGTGGCGCTGATCGCGGAGCACGCGGCCTATCTGCGGGACAAGGGCGGAATTCAGTGCGTGGCCATCGGAACGGACTTCGACGGCATCGAGGGCAATCTGGAGATCGCGGACAGCGCGGGTATGGAATTGCTGGCGGAGGCGCTGAGGAAGAGAGGGTTCACAGAATCGGAGGTGGAGCTGGTGTTTTACAAAAATGTGCTGCGGGTCATGGAGGACGCAATGCGGTAGACAGGGCGAATTTTTCTTGCGCGTAAGCCTGCGCAAGCGGCCCGGCGCTGTCAGGATCGAAAGCGCCGGGCCGTTTGATGTGTTAGGGAAACGTTTTCAATCATTCGCAATAAAATAAAAATAGTAATTATTATTAATTTTGTGACCAAGTTACAGAACTGTTTGTCTGCTTCTGCTATACTTCTCCCATAAGCAACTGATGGAGCGATACATTTTGCATAAAGGAGGTCACAAGGTGAAAAAGTATGTCTGTTCGATTTGCGGATATGTCTACGATGAGGCGGCGGGGATACCGGCGGCGGGAATCGGGCCGGGAACCCGGTGGGAGGATTTGCCGGAGGGATGGGTCTGTCCCCTCTGCGGCGCGTCCAAAGATCTGTTCAACCCGGTGGAGCCGCAAAAAGGCCCGGAAAATGGGACGGTGAAGCCGGCGGAGCCGGAAGCGGTGAGCGAACGGGACGGCGGAGAAGAGGCGCGTGGGCCGAAGGAGGGCAGCGGGGACGAGGAGCTGCGGGAACTCTCCGCCGGGGAGCTGTCGGCTCTGTGCTCCAATCTGGCCAGGGGCTGTGAGAAGCAGTACCGGGGGGAGGAGTCGGCGCTGTTCACGCAGCTGGCGGATTACTTCACGGCAAAGACGCCTGTGCCTGAGAGCGCGGAGCTCTCCGGGCTTTTGGAGCGGGTCGGGCGGGATCTGAGCGTGGGCTTTCCACAGGCTGAGGCCGCGGCAAAGGAAAATGGGGACCGGGGCGCGCAGCGGGCGCTGGTGTGGAGCGGGAAGGTCACAAGGATTCTGGATGCCCTTTTGAAGCGCTGGGAGAAAGAGGGGGAAGCCATGCTGGAGCACACCAATCTCTATGTGTGCGATATCTGCGGCTTCGTCTATGTAGGCGACAATCCGCCGGAGCTCTGCCCCGTTTGCAAGGTTCCGGGCTGGAAGTTCAGCCAGATCGAAAGGAGGGCATAAAATGATGAAGAAATTTGCCATGCGCAACCTGCGCCTTTGTACCAAGGACTGCCTGTGCCTGTATGTCTGCCCCACAGGGGCCGCGGACACGGAGAACAGCATCATTGACCGCGAAACATGTATCGGCTGCGGCGCCTGCGCCGAGTCCTGTCCCTCCAAGGCAATCTCCATGGTTCCGGTGGACATGCCGCCTCAGCAGCCCAAGGAGGCTGCGGTTTTAAACAAACTGAACGCGCTCTCCGGCAGCAAGACGGCCCAGGAGTCCATCGCCCGGGAGCTGGGGCGATCCACCCACAGCCCGGCGCTGGACCAGTTGGCCCGCGCTCTGGAGAAATCCAACCGGCTGATGGCCGAGGACATTCTGCGGGAGGCGGGATACATGCTGCCCCAGAGCGGAAACGCCAATCGTTTTCTGCGGTCTCTGCTGGATCGCCCGGACTATGCCGACGTTCCCGTGGAGGCGGTCAAACGCCTGCTGGAGCTGTTGCCCGCCAACGAGGAGGAGCCGGAGACAGAGTCCAACGAGGACGGAAAGCCCGATGCCCGGCCGGAGCGCTGGCGCTGTACCGTGTGCGGTTACATACAGGAAGGGCCGCTGCCTGAGGATTTTACCTGCCCGAGATGCAAACAGCCGGCGTCTGTGTTTGAGCGGATTTCGGAGGATCAGGCGTAGATAAAACCGTTGACGGTTGAGAGGAATCGTATCGATGGAAGGGGCGTTGGGCAATGGAGCGGCCCCTTCCCATCCGTACACTTCCCCGGTATGGATACCTCCACAGAATATCCGTCTATGGATCGGAAAAAGCGGTTGACAATCGGGTTAATCAATGCTAACCTAAAAACAGAATCGGAAGGACCGGCCAATAAAATCTCCCGCCGCTTTTTTATCGGCAGAGGTTAGCCAAACCTAACAAAGCCGGTCCGCCGCCTGCCAACGGTCCGCAAGTTTCATTCGAACATACATTGCCGCCATCACACGGCGCCTATATGCGAAAAGGAGGATATCCATGTCAACCGCGATTCTGTGTTTACTGCTTATTATCATGATTGTGTTTGGACTGAGGAGCTATTTAAAGCGTCTCACCTCCGGCTGCTGCGGCGCTTCCGCCCGGCCCGGGGTGAAGATCAATAAGGTGAAGGATCGGGACAAGTCCCACTATCCCTACCGGGTGCTGCTCAAAGTGGATGGAATGTCCTGCGGCAGCTGCGCGGCCCGGGTGGAGAACGCCTTAAACGCCTTGGATGGCGTGTGGGCTCAGGTGGACCTGGGGGAAGAGCAGGCCGACGTGCGAATGAAACGGGAGTACGGCGAGCAGGAGCTGAAGGCGGCGGTGAAAACGGCCGGATACACGGTTTACCGGGTGGAAAAGGCGGTGTAGCCGCTGAAAACAGGCGGTCCGGGCATTGCCGAAAATTTATAAAACGGCTGGGCACACAATCCATGTGCCCGGCCGTTTTTTAAATTTGCGGTATTGAATTCAGTCTCAGGAGGGGAATTGTTCCCCAAGCTTTTCCAGCAGCTCCCGGGCCTCGTCCCCCTGTTTGGTGATGAAGTCGGCCTCCGGCACCTCGATATCGTGGATCAGCATGTTGCGGCTCTTGCGCAGGGAAACGATGCGGTTTAGGCAGTCCTTGTCCAGCACGTTCATCCGGTTCAAGGTGTTGATATTGAAGGCGCCCCGCAGCTTCTGGGAATTCCGGTTGGAGATGCGGTTGAGCATGCGCTCCAAAGGCACCCACTGGCTGAAGAAATAGCTGGCGGCCTGGCGGCTGTCCTCGCCTCCGCCCTCCCGGCCGTCCCGCAGCTCCTGGTAAATGGCGTAGCGCTTTTCATTTCCGGTGATGATCTGATCGATGATCTGCTGGGAAATGTTGCGGCGGTCCTTCTCAAATTTCACGGATTTGAGGACGGGCTGGATCTCCTTGACCGTGTTCATCTTGAGGCGGCTGATCAGGCGGAACAGCAGCTCGATGTTTCCCATGCGCAGCTCGATGTCCTCGGGACGGAAATTGTTGCTCAGATAATTGTACAAGTAGGAGGCCAGCTCATACTGGCTGGAGAAGGCGGCGTTTTTGTTACGCACCCGCTCGTTGCCTGCGCTCTGGAGGCGTTCCAGGGCGATCTCTCCGGCCAGCACCAGGCCGTTCAGCTCGTCCAGGATCGCCAGCTCCTCGTCGGAGAGGGTGCCCTGGAGGGGCTTGTACACCAGGTCGTGCTCCACCTCGGACCAGGCGTGCATGAGAACGGAAGCTACCTGAATCTCGATGCGCGCCTCGGCGTACTTTTTCTGAGAGGGCTCAAGGGAGTCCTCCCGCATGCGGGCGCGGTAGTGGTTGGCCCAGTAGCCGGAAAAACGTTTGTTGTAGGTGGGCGGCTTGGACTGCTCCGGGAACTGTTTGGTCTCCAGGACCGTGAACAGGTCGCATACCAGACTGTCCGTCTTGTCGCGGTCGCCCGGGAAATACAGAGACACGCGGACCCCGGACAGGTCGGCGATATCCTCATAGATTTCGCGCATATTTTTATAGGGTACGGCTCTTCTGGAATTCCGGATCAGAACCTTACTTTTGAGGCGGCCGGGCGCCTTTGCCCGGGAGGTCACCATGGCCCGGATGCCGGCGGACTGGAGGGAAGCCTCCAGCTGTCTGGCCGCAAGGCGTCCCGCCGCCTCATAAAAATTTAGTTTACGTTTATAATTTTCAATAAATTGATTGATTAAATCCATGGATATTCCCCGCCAATGCTGTAATTTATGTCTGCATCCGTTTTCGCGCCGCCAACCCTTCGGCCGCGGTGGATGCGTTTCCTTGATTGATTATATCGCATTTTTGCCCGTCCGTCATCCGCAGAATCCATAAGATTTTCGAAAGGGGGAAATTTTTCCTTCCCTTTGGGCTGCCGGACAATTATAATAGAGGCAGATAGCTGCCGGGAACGGCAAAAATTTGGGAAATTCTGCCTGCGGCAGTTTGGCGGAGGGAAAGGGGGTAGCAGTATGAAGCGGATGATTCGCAGACGGCTGTGTATGGTAATTTTAACCGCCATGCTGCTGACCCTGTTCCTGAATTATTTTGTACAGATTCAGAGCGCCCGGAGCGGCATGTATGAGGAAGCGCTGGACAATTTTAAGCAGATCGAGCGGATTCTGGAACAGAACGAACAGGACACGGCCAGAGCCAGGCAGGAACTGAAGCAGGACTGCTTTATACGGGCCAAGGCGGCGGCCTACATTTTACAGAGCCGTCCGGAGGTGATCCCGGATCAGATGGAGATGAAGAAGATCGCCGGTCTGCTGCAGGTGGACGAACTGCACCTCTTTGACACGCAGGGGAATCTGTACGCGGGTTCCGAACCCAAGTATTACGGCTATAATTTCAATTCAGGCGAGCAGATGCGCTTTTTCCTGCCCATGCTGGCGGACCGCAGCCTGGAGCTGTGCCAGGATATCACGCCCAACACCGCGGAGAACAAGCTCATGCAGTACGCGGCGGTGTGGAGGCCGGACGGGCAGGGGATCGTGCAGATCGGTCTGGAGCCGACCCGCGTGCTGGAGGCCATGAAGAAGAACGAGCTGTCCTACATTTTCTCTTTGGTGACAGTGGAGAACGGGTCTGTAATCTTTGCCGTGGACCCGGATAACTTCCAGATTCTGGGAGCCACCCAGGAGGCGCTTGTCGGAAAAGAATTAGAAGATGTGGGCCTGGGGCCGGAACAGGTTTTGAGCAGCCGAAAGGGAGTGCGGGCGGAGCTTGACGGGGTGGACAGCTACTGCGTGTTCGCGCCGTCCGGCTCGGTGATTTTGGGGATGGCGCGGAGCAGCTCGGCGCTGTACCGGGGAGTGAACCGGAGCACCGCCCTGGTGGCGCTGTATCTGGTGTTGGTGGCGCTGCTGATGATCGTGTCGATCTCCAACTACATTGACCGCTACATTGTGGACGGAATCTCCGCCATCAACCGGAAGCTGACGGAGATCACCGTGGGAAATCTGGAGACCACGGTGGAGGAGGACAGCACTCCGGAGTTCTCGGAGCTCAGCGGGCGCATCAATCTGATGGTGCGCAGCATCCGGGATAATACCAACAAGCTGTCGCAGATTCTGGACGTGGCCCAGGTGCCCATCGGCGTCTATGAATACAATCAGAGGATGAGACGGGTGATGGTCACCAGCAGGGTGGCCGGAATCCTGGGGCTGGCCGGGGATGAGGCGAAACAGCTGTTTGCCGATCACGCCCTGTTTGAGGAACATCTGGAAGCCATACGCCAGAACCCGCTGAGCGGGGAGAAGGGCGTGTACGTCCTGTCCGGGGAGCCGGAGCGGTTTGTCCGCCTGGAGACGTATTTCCGGGAGTACAGCGTTTTGGGACTGATCGTGGATGTGACGGAGGATATCCGGGAGCGCAGGCGCATCGAGCAGGAGCGTGACATTGACCTGCTCACCGGCCTGTACAACCGGCGGGCGTTTTACCGGCGCATGGAGGAGCTGTTTGGCAGCCCCAACGAGCTGGGGGCCTGCGCGATGCTCATGGCGGATGCGGACAATCTCAAGCAGGTCAACGACCGGTACGGGCACCAGAACGGGGACCGCTATCTACAGGGCGTGGCGAGGATTTTCCGGTCCGTCTGCAGCGAGAAGAGCGTGCTGGCCCGCTTAAGCGGCGACGAGTTTGCCGCGTTCCTGTACGGCTGCTCCAACCGGGAGGAGCTGGAAGCGCTGGTCGAACGGCTTCGCAATGTGATGAATGTGGAGACGGCGGAGCTGACCGGCGGGGAGTCCATTCCGGTGCGTTTTTCCGCCGGCTGCGCGTTTTATCCCGAGGACGGGGAGGATTACGGGAGCCTGCTCAAGTGCGCGGACACGGCGATGTACAAGGTGAAGCGGACACGGAAAAATAAAGAGTTGGAAGAATAAGGATTTTGGCCCGGATGAATTGGACCAAGGGCCGCGGATGAGCCGCTGATGGAGACATCGGCGGGGGTCTTGTGTTCGGGGGGGGGCGCACCACGATCAC
>OBXQ01000150.1_pt1 | contig 57184 bp, 81 predicted proteins | sample 1476641 | NCBI WGS metagenome assembly OBXQ01 (sample SAMEA2580174, study PRJEB22360) | human gut metagenome | biome: human gut; feature: human-associated habitat; material: faeces | place: Denmark | collected 2008/2010
CTAAAATATAATTATAAATTTATTATTTTTAATTATGTTTATACCAAGAACTTTTTATCCCCTATAAACTGATATTTTTGATTATTGCTTTTATCACAAAAGTCTTTTGCTTTATAGCTTGTTTTTAGAACAATAAAAAAGACTATACTGTCCACCATGACGATGAGGCACCCAATAAGGTGTCACAAATATCAACTTAATTCCCCTACTGTTATTACCTTTCAGGAGAGATGTATGAGTGTTCCCGTTTTAGGTCTTGGTACTTTTCGTTTAAAAGACGATGCGGTTATAAATTCTGTAAAAACTGCACTAGAACTAGGTTATCGTGCTATTGATACAGCACAAATTTATGAAAATGAAGCTGCTATAGGACAAGCTATTGCAGAAAGTGGTATATCTCGCGATGCGCTTTACATCACAACAAAAATCTGGGTAGAAAATTTAAGTAAAGATAAATTAATTCCTAGTTTGAAACAAAGCTTAAGTGATTTACAAACAGATTATGTTGACTTAACTCTAGTACACTGGCCATCACCAAATGATGCAGTTTCTGTTAAAGAATTTATGCAAGAGTTATTAGCTGCGAAACAGATGGGATTAACGCGAGAAATTGGTATTTCAAATTTTACCATTCCATTAATGGAACAAGCTATTGCTGCCGTTGGTGTTGAAAATATCGCAACAAACCAAATCGAATTATCACCTTATTTACAAAATCATAAAGTGGTAAATTGGGCTAAACAGCATGGCATTCATATTACATCTTATATGACTCTAGCTTACGGCAAAGCATTAAAAGATGAAACAATACAAACCATTGCTAAAAAACACAATGCAACACCAGCACAAATCATTTTAGCTTGGGCTATGAATGAAGGTTATTCTGTTATTCCATCTTCAACAAAACGTGAAAATTTAGCCAGTAATTTACTCAGCGTAAATATCAAATTGGATAGTGAAGATAAACAAGCGATTGCAAAGTTAGATTGTCATGATCGTTTAGTTAGCCCAGAAGGTTTAGCGCCTCATTGGGATTAAGATTAACCAATTTAAATCGTAATATAGGTGATATTATTTTTATCACCTATATATCTTAACCTACTTTTTTAGCAATATACTCACTCAGAGAATCAATAAATACACGGATGCGTTGGCTAACCACTTTTTCACTATAATAAACGGCATTAAAAGGCATAGCTATAGGTTGCAGCTTATCGGGGAATAATTCGATAAATCGACCATTTTCGATATCATTAACCACCATAAAATCGGAAAGGCAAGCAATACCATTACCTTCGAGACACAATTGTCTTATTGTTTCTCCACTATTCGACGATATTCCCATAGGAGCTTCTAATAATTGTCCATTCTCTCGCTCAATAGGCCATGTGTTTAGTGATACTGGTTCAGTAAAAGTTAGACAAGTATGGTCAAGCAGATCTTCTGCGATTTTAGGCTGTCCATAACGGGCGAGATAGTCAGGGGTCGCAACGATTTTCCGATAACTATTCAATAATGGTTTTGCCCGTAAACTGGAATCCGTTAAATTACCGACTCTAATCGCGATATCTACTTTACGTTCAATAAGATTAATAAATGTTTCAGATGAAACTAAAGAGAGGGTTATTTGAGGATATTTTTGCTGAAATTGTTTAATAAAAGGCACCAGTAGATGCAAAACAACCGGCGTTGCGGCATCAATACGTAATAGACCCTGTGGTGTTTTTTGTGTATTAATTAATTCATCTTCAGCTAATTTCATATCTTGCAAGATAATTTGCATACGATGAAAGTAATGCTCCCCCTCTTCCGTTAAACTCAATTGTCGCGTAGTCCGATTTAATAAATTAACGCCTAGCTTTGACTCAAGTTTTTTTACTGTACGACTAACAGCAGAATTGGCTAATGCTAATTTTTCTGCAGCACGTGTAAAACTACCACTTTCAACCACTGCAATAAAAACTTGGACTTCTTCTGAGGTGGCTTTCATTATTGACCTTAGAAACGAGTGAATAATAACCTAATAACGAATCACTCTTATTATATAATATATACGCTAATTGCTTTAAAAATTATTTCTATATTTTTATAGTTAGTTTTTCTCAAGCAATTAGCGATATATTATCTGACACTTTATTCATTATTAATAAAGCGCATAAGCTGTTGTCGAAGTTGTTTATTATCTTGCTTTAATCGTTCATTTTCATCCAACAATGTCAAGGCGATTGCAATACCATGCCAATCCAATGCTAACTCTCGATGAAGTTTTAACGCCCGATGTACAACAACAACTGCATCATCATTGAAAAACCACTCCTGTGTGGTAATTTCTACAGGCTCAATAACCCCTAATTCAACAATTTCTTGAAGTTCCTCTTTGGAAACACCAGTATGATGACAAAGCTCAGTCATAGTAAATATTGTTGTTAATTGTGCCATTATTTATTCTCCCAGTTTTTACGTGGATTATAATCGGCTTGGGCTTCGGCGAGTTGTTGCCATAATGAATGTGTTTTTTCATCTACTTTAGGTGGCATGACGACTTTCAAAATGGCATAGAGATCACCACTTTTTTGCTTGCTTACTAAGCCTTTTCCTTTAATTCTCAGGCGTTGACCTGCCTGACTAGCGGGAGGAATAGTAAGTAAAATTTTATCTTTAAGTGTAGGAATAGCAATTTTAGTACCTAATGCGGCTTCCCAAGGTGCAATAGGAACCACAATTTCAAGATCATGCCCTTTTACATCAAATAATGGGTGAGGTGCAATACGGATAGTTAGCCATAAATCACCATTTTCTCCGCCATTCTCCCCAGCAGTACCTTGGCCTTTTAAACGAATACGTTGTCCATCAACAACACCGGCAGGAATTTTGACATTCAAGGTCTTAGGAATTTCTTTCTCTATCATGCCAAAGACATTATAAACCGGTAAATGATAGCTAATGGTACGCTTATGCTCTTCTTGTGCTTCTTCAAGAAAAACCGGTAATTCAATTTCTAGATCTTGTCCACGTTGTCTAGGTGCTTGACGTGAATGGCGCCCTTCAAAAGGTGAACCTTGACCAAAGAAAGAAGCATAAAGATCGTCAAAATCTTCCTGACTAAAACTTTGTTGGTTTGAATGTGAATTGTTGTGCTGTGTAAATTGTTTAAATTTCGGATCATTGCGGTGAGCCCAAAGTTCGTCATATTCAGCTCTACGCTGTTCATCACCAAGAATTTCCCAAGCTTGCGCTATTTCTTTAAAACGCTCCTCAGCATCTGGCTCTTTACTTACATCTGGGTGATATTTTTTCGCTAAACGGCGATAAGCAGTTTTAATTGTTTTCATGTCATCAGTGGGTTTTACCCCCATAATGGCGTAATAATCCTTTAATTCCATAGTGATATCTCGATTATGTTAAACATTAAATACCCTACATCTATAGATTATAGGACAGAGAACGCTTTTTTGTTAACCAAAATAAGTTTCATAACTCCCTATTTAAGCTTATTAGAAAGCTAAACTTAAAAATTTTTTTATTTATTAAAATATTTTTAAATAAATAAAAACAAATAGTTAGAGCTAAATCGAATAACTAATCATCTAAATATCATTAAATTGCATTTGAAATACTTCTTTATTGGCGGTAAATTTTGGTCAACGAAGAAATAATTTATCAGGTGATTTATCTCTGTTTTTTTATTTTCACTAAGATAAAAAGCAACAAAATAACTGACAATAATAAGGGAGAAGCAATGAAACGTATCATTATTCCCACAAACTATATTCATATACGAACAACGCCTTTTTGGACAAGGGAGACAGCCCCTAAATCAATCTGGGAGAGACATTTAGACAAAGGCACCCAGCAAGGGGTATACCCTAGATTATCCGTGATGCAAGGCACTATTATTTATTATGCCTATGCCGATCAATATAGCTCAAAACCTACCGAAACCTTAGTGATTAAGGAGGGTGAGTTTGGTGTATTTCCACCAGAAACTTGGCACAGAATTGAAGCACAAACTGAAGACACCGTGTTTAATATCGACTTTTATGTTGACCCCAAAATACTTGCTGAAGGTTAAAAATGACTATGGAAAATGATAATAAAGGTTATTTATTGACACTTATTTGTGATAACAGTGATGATAAAGCAGAGAAAATCTTCCTTAATCCTAAGATACTTTATATTCCTAATGTTGCCGCTAAAGAAATTTTGTTATTAACTAACGAATTAAAGAGCAAAATAGATCTCTCAGCCCAAGCGCTAACTTTAACGCTCACCAATAAAAATAATGGTGTTTCAGTGGATAAAGAATGCGAGATAAAAGATTTACTTGATCCTGATATGGCGAGTCTAATGGTTAAAGATTTAATCAATATCGTCCGTGGTTATGATATGGATGAAGAAGCCAATGTTTGTGGTTGGTAAATTAAAAATTAATCAACAAATTAAAGCAGTCACTATCACACTCTATAATGGAAATAGAGTTAATAAGCTACTAAATGATGAATACAATATCTTATTCATCATTTAGTACATTAACGATTGTTAATAATTAAATTTTTTAATCGTTAATTTAAAAATAAGCTCTAGGACTGGGGCTTATTTTGGTGTATTTAGAAAAATATCATATATAGCAAAATGATATTAACTTATTTTTATTTAACTATTACTCTCAGGCTTAAGTTTAAACATAATGGTTGTAGCCTCAAACTTACCATCAACTGCTTGAGCAAACTCAGGAATTTCACCACTAACTTGCCAACCAAGAAAGCGATATAGACTCACCGTCATACCTTTTGTAATGGTATCTAAAGTTAAAAGTGTTATCCCTCTCTCCCATGCTATTTGTTCAGCCTTTTGCATCAATTGCTGTGCTATTCCTTTATGCCTATGATCAGGGGATACTAATAGTTTGCAAATCTCCCCACGATGTTTGCCATTTGGTTTAGTGCATAATTCAAGACCAACAACACCGACTATTTGTCCGTCAATCACTGCAGTAATTAATTTAAACGTATTTGTTGATAATGAGTGATTAACACTAAGCCAATAATTTCTCATATCATCTACTTGAGTTTCTGCGTCAGTATACCCAACACTTGCCCCACCAAGGACACATCTATATAACAATTTGGTGAGTTGTTCTATTTTAATTTCACTTATTTTGTCATCATAACAATAAATCATCATATTGAGTGTCCCCAGTCGTAAATATATTCAACCATAATCTATTCGAAATATTTAGAGGTTACAATAATGCTCAATACTCTTTATACAAACAGAAATTTGAATAATTATGAATAAAACTATTAACTAGGAAATTTTTTAGTGGATCAAAGGAAGTTAAGGAGACTTCAGGAGATGTTAGGAGACATTGAAATGGCGGAGGAGGAGAGAACAAAACAAAAGAAATACTTCATTGATTTATAATGGTAAATTTAACGATAATTATTTTACTATACAAAATCCTATACAATCGAGATAGACGCTAGATATTTTTTCAACAGTAAAAAAGAAAGGTGATACTTTTATACCACCTCTGATTTTTTAATTCCACACCCTGCTATACTCTCCAAAAACTAACCGGATCTACTATGAACCTCGCAAACCTAATTCAAGAAGAAAAAGACAAGATTAATGTCGATTTAGCCGCTTCAGGTGTCGCATACAAAGAGCGACTCAATATACCAGTTGTTGCGTCCGAAGTTGAACGGCAACAGCCAGCACATTTGCGCGAGTATTTTAATGAACGATTAGCGTTTTATCGTGAGAGAAGTAAGAAACTTCCAGATGGAAAATCGGTGCAGTATTTGAAAATAGAGTAGTGCGATGCTTAAAGAAATAGATTCTTTTGATAAGAAAAATATTCTCGAATCTACCCGCAGAACATTAGATAGCATGGTTAAAGATGGTTTGCTAGAGAAAGTGTCCAGTTACGAGCGAAGACAAAACAAACACCAAAGCTCAAGTTCATCACCAGGTGTTCGCTGTGTAGTTAGTCGGTATGGCTTACGAGGAGAGTGTCGCCTGGTGAAATACGAAAATGACGGAGAGGATTTTATTGAAGGTGAGTGTGTTAAGACTGATTAACTTACTGATTTTTCCAGATCGTCATTTGGAACAAAAAAGCCTCCGCTAAGAGGCTTTCAAAACGATACGAATAAATATTATATACGTTTGTTCATTACCATTTATCACGATAATCAAATGCTACCTGGTAATCGTATTTATTTAGTTCAATTTTATGTTTGATATATTTCTGTAGGTATGGAACCCATGCAGAAATAACATCGAAGCTACCTGCATTTATGATGTTTTCTGTCGGATTAACAGTCTGTTCAATAACCGTGTCGTCATCTCCCAGATCGACCGAATATTCTTCACCAATAAAACTTTCAGTCTTTTTATCGAACCAAGTTAAATCAATTTTCAATCCCATAATATTATCCTTACAAGTATTTTTTGATATTACGTTTTGGATCAGCAGGTTTCAACTGATTGCCCGTCTTTGGATCAAACGCGCCAAGATGCTGACCATCGCTTGCACGATAACCTTCAATTTCACCATGTTGATAATCCCATTCATAAATTTTACGCCCTTTATCCCCAATCCAGCGCTTACGAGTACCACCCCCACCTTGTTTCGGTGTTTTATCTTTCCCCCGTTTTAATTCTCCTAATCCTTTAATTTCTTCAGTCTTCGGTGCTGGGTGATAATCATGACCTTTTTCTCTAACACCTTGGCGTTTTTTATCCTGCTCAATCTTAACTTTATCATCAGCAGCTTTTTTCTCACCCTCTGCTTTTTTTCGCGATTCAAGAATGGGGGCTAGCTTTTTCTTTTCATTTTCTATTAGGGAGTTTACTTCAAGTAATCTAATTGCCAATCTCTCATGTAAGGCGGAATATAATATAATTTGAACACCGTTTATGGTTCCATTTTTAAAAGCTGAGTTAACAACTTCCCCCAAATAAGTTTTTGTACCATTTTTTAAAAGGAGAGATAAAAAAGCTTTGTTATCAATCTTTATATCGATGTTATTTAATATTCCTTGTTGCTCCTTAGATTTAGGATAAACAAGAGGATTTTTAACAGGATCGGTTAATGCCAAACCTTCAGGTGTTGCTTTGAGTTTATTAATAACAGCAACCTGAGCCTGATACTGTTTATCAATATTCGCTAATCTTTTCTTGGCTTCTTCAAGCTCTAATAATGCTGCTTCTAGCGGATGCAATGTCGACCACTCAGCCCATTCTTTTTCAACTATCTTCTCTTCATTATCGACATCAATAACATCAATAATAGAGACATAAATCGCTTCATGCTTACCACCAAAATCAACAATGGCATGATGAGTATTTAATTTAGGTGAAGGAATATAATACCCTACATTAGGCTTAGTATTGATGGTGACTTGCTTATTTTTATCTGCTTTATTTTCAGAAATACTAATGCGCACAGGCTTTGCGCCCGCTATAACAGGAGCAGTATAAATATTTGGTGTGTTTGTCGCAGTCGCTTTTACGATTGGAACACTAATAACCTGACCTGTTGATACAATGGTGCGTTGCTTTCTAGCATTTTTATCTAAAGCTGATATCACTTGAGTATGTATGCTTATAGATGTTTTTTTACCAATAGAACCCATTTGGCTAGTAACAATATCAGCAGGCATAGTTGTAACTTTGCGTGCTTTGTTTCTATCAAAAATATCTCGATCCAAAATGCCGTAATTCTTCAATAAAGCCATTTCAGCTTGAGTAGACATAATATTATTACTGGGCCACAATCCTTCGATTGCAATTCCAACACCTGTAACCCTAGCCAACTTTGGCGCTATAGAAATTGCTTCTAATGCACTAGCTCTCAACGCTGTCAATGAATTAGAAAAGATACTCTTAACATTAGCGGAAGCAAATGGACTTGATGTAAAACTAAGAACACCTTTATAAGTAAGAAAACCCAAAGCTGGCATAGCCGCTGATGCCATTACTAATTTCTCGGGGTATCGACTTAAATCAATATCAGAAATATCTTGAACATTTCTTTCATTTTCATCTCGGTCTCGATCTTCACTGTCGTTATCTGTGTAATGCGAATTATCATCGTCATCACGGCTATTAACGCCATCAGTTATTTCAATATGAATATCGTTATCTTCATTGTCACTCATATAAATTCCTTTTTATATTTAGCACCTACAAAACACTGTATGTATAAACAGTTTATTTGATAATAATCTTAAATCAACAACCTTATTTCGGTTATATTCGGTATACTCATTATTAAGATTTAACTCTTCCTTGAGCTAAATATATTTAATTAATTATCAATTTCTGGTGCGCTATTGATATCCTGATTTTCTTCTTCTTTTTGTCTGCGTTCCTCTTCCGCTTTCTGCGCTTCTTCCATCTCATGCATTCTCACGTTATAGATGGATTGCTCTGGCATCTGTACACGAACGGAAATAAAACGACCATCAGGGATATCAATTGGGTCACCATCGCTGAAACCGTCAATTTTATTATTGGCAAACTCAGGTGCGTTAGGGTGAGTTCGATGATACGTTCTCACGAGAATAGAACCGTCCCCCATAACTTCAGAGTCTACCCATATCAACGGCTGTTTATTAACATCAAGCGGAATTTCAATACCACCATCAACACCACCCCAACCTGCATCTGAGTTAAAGCCTAAAACGCCTTCGATAAGATATTCACCCTGAGCTACTCGAGTAACCGTAGCGCCTTCAGATTCGTCGTTAGTGGTGAATGTGCCGTCGGGATTGATGTCTATAATTGGAGAGGCTTTTTTGTAGAATCCGTTAGAATCTGGTTTGGCATTGCCTGTATGAAGAATTTCATAAGTACCAATCCATTTACTGTTTTCTTTGTATGTATAAAGTAGTTTTTTACCTCTACCAAATATACCTGTTTGATAGCCATCAGGTTGTGTTGCGTGTGCTGATATTATTCCCATGAAAACTGTATTAGGGTTCTCACTATCAATATTTGTTGATGTATAGAACCCATTATTTTTAAAATCATTTTTTGATGATTTAACCCCATCACTATTCACATTCATTAGCTCAGACCAGTAAGTCCAATTATTAACATTTCGCATTCTATATGCTAGATTCTTACTGGAAGCTTGGATTTGAACCACTTGCCCAGTTCCATCGGTTCCTCCTCCTCTAGCGAAAGATATTAATGGTCCGAATGGGTTGTAAAAATTAGAGCTATTAGACCCGCCTGATGCCCAAAATCCATTAGTATCTAAGTTATTTGCATTGGTACTTTCGGCTTGAGATGTGCCTGTTTTGGCGTTTAAACCAATACCATAATCGCCAACACTCAATAACTTTATCCAATCAACCCACTCGTTAGTCGAGGTTCGTCTATATGCAACTCCTTCAGGCGTAATCTGTAGTTGAACATTATTACCTATATTTCCCCCGCCACGAACCATGCTGAATAATGGATAATAATTATTCCAATAGTTGGTTCCATTGCTACCCGGTGGAGTGGCTACGCCTGTGAAATTTATATCATTTGCATTTTGAGTGTGTTTATCTCCCGTTGTGTTTGAACGACCTAATCCAAAATCACCAATATGAATGGTCTTATTATCATCCGCTTTTTTACTAATTTCCCCCTGCATCTTCTTAATACTATCTAACGTTACTTTTTGCCCATTAGATAGCTCTACTGTCACCACACCGTTATTCATCATCCATTGATCCATTGCTCGCAGAAAATACGTCGTATCTGATGCAATAGCGGTCATACGATTATTAGCGTCGCTGTATGAGTTCGGCTCAGTGAGATTAATACTGTAACTGGTGTTTTTTACGGTAAATGTAGCCGGTTGTGAAATGACTAATTCTGTATCGCTATTAACTCTATCCACCATGTAAATAAAATTAGCGTTACCATTTTTAATTAAAATAATGGTTCCTGAGCGAATAGCAGGATTATTAACTGTCCATTTAGTACCTGTGCCAGAGACAATAGCAGACCCTGACACTGTGCTAACAGTGCCTGTTGTGTATATCATGATTATGAATTCCTAATTAATTAAAAATAACATCTTGGTTATCTGGGAATACGATTATTCTGGCTCGCATAATAAAACGCGTCGTTTCACTGCCACCTTGAGGGATTTTTATACCAATACTTGCAACTCCTTCACCCGGACTTAATTCCAGTACAAACTCATTTACAGCATAAAAATCAGATGTTGCAGTGTCTTCCATGTTGTAGATGCTCGGCCTAGGCTGGATAACTCCATCAATATAGATATCAGCCGCCCCTGCTCCATTTCTGTAAAACGGTGCACGATATGCAAATGCTGAACGATTTTCCGGTTTCACGCCATTATTGGGTATTCTTTCGTAAGGATTTAATGCCCCTTGCACCCATATAAAACACTTTTGTGTTCTGCGTTTAACTTTAAATAGCTCAACAATATTGTTATGAGAGAATGAGAGGTTGTGATAAACGTCCTGAGTAACTGTGACTATATTCCCCTCTAAATTCTCAACCTTTAGCTTACCGAGAATGTCACAACTTTCTTCAATAACAACATTTTTTAAACGTCCAGAAGTTGCCTCTATTTCTCCTCTCGCTTTTATATTCTGTAATTCAGCAAACCCATTTTTATTAATTATCCAGCCTGATTTACCGGCTACATAATTATTAGATTGAATCACATTCCCTATTTTTGCATTTGTAATAGAGCCATCTTCGATAAATAAGTCTCGAATAAACAACTGCCCATTTTTGGCATACATGAATAATTCCATCTTGCCATTTGCAGGGTTATACCAAGCAAAGTTATTAGCGTTGTAACCAAAGAATGATTCCAGTTTTCCATTCTTAACCTGAGCGCTAATCACTTGCCCTGCTGCGTTATAATTCACGCCATTGTGTTTAATCGTGATATTAATCGAGTGGGTAACTACACCGTCACCGGTTTGCTCAAACATGGCCTGCATCTTCTCTTCAATCATGCCCTCTTGTTCGTCAAACTTAGCCTGAACTTGAGTTTTGTTTTCAGCAAAAGCCTTATTTGTGTTGGAGATGGCTTGGGAGTTTGAAATAATATCAGCTTGAGCCTTATCCATGTCAGTTCGGATTGCGGTAAAACGCTGACCGAACGCCTCATCGAGTTTAGTGATTGAGGTTTGAGTTTCTTCAATAGCCGATTTATTCTCACCAACAGCAGAATAAATTTCTTTGATTTCCTGCGCCCATGCCTCCTGTTGATTTGCGAAAACCTTTCTTAAATCTTTGATTCCCGCCTGTGCATTACCATCTCTAACGAGTAAGTCAGTAGATAATTCATAGGTGGCATTAACCAGTTCAGCAATAGACTCCGTATTCCAATTCAATTTTTCATCAAGTTGTTTACCTGCCTCTGCTGTCATGAAATGATTGCCGAGTTCTGGCAATATGGTGCTAGTGTCAAATTCTGACTCCCCGCGAATAAAATCAGTCCACTCAGATTGATTGCCTGTTTTATCCACCAGCCTAGCCCTGAAATAAAATACCACTCCAGCAGCTAAGCCTGCCATCTCATAGGTTTTTGAGGGATAAGGAACATCAGACAACAGCATCAGGCCTTCACCATCATTCGTTTTGCTGTACTGAATTTCAGTTTTTAAAGTATCCCCTGTATTTTCACCAAACCCCCAATCTAACTTAATGCCAAAGACTAATGATGATGCTCTAAAATTAACTGGCTTAGGCGGGCTGCCTACTTTCCCTGTCAGTGTTGTTTCTTGTGCGTTAGCCCAAACACTGGATATTTCAGATGCATTTATCGCACGAACTCTCACCTGATAACGACCAGCATAAATGCCATCAACCTCAAACCCGCATGTTGATGATCTTGGCATTGATACCCAGTTATTGTTATCTCTCCGCCATTGGGCCTCATAGGTAATGGCATTATCAACTGTATCCCAATCAACACGCAAAGTAGTAAATGAAATGCCCTGATTAACCTGAGAATAGGATGATATACGAATGTTTTTAGGTGGTGCCTGCACGCCAGGTGGAATAATGGTGATTGGGCGCTCATCTATTCTTGCGCCAGAGTCAATGTGATCGTAATTGCTTGGGTTATGGATTGCGCCAGTAATAGTGTATGTATTATCGCCATTATCAGTAATGTTAACGACCCGATAAAGTTGTAATGCTAAATTATCAGCATCAACTGTCCAAACTGCGTTTTTCTCTGGCTCCTGTGAGTACTCCGTTGAAACTGTAATGATATTATCAGCAATCAGTGATACGGTTCTTCCCTCTGAGCGCCCGTTTGGCAGATTAACAATCAACCTATCACCAACTTTAATATTGGCACTGCGATCAAGTGTTATTTTTCTGCCTTCTACACGCGATATACGTCCACCATTATCTCTTCCAGCTAACGTAGAGTCGGCAACAGCAATGATATGACCAGGAGAAGGTATTGCCCCCTCTAATCCTGTCGCAAAACTAATAACCCTGTCGTTAGCATTGGTGAGTAACGCCCAGCGACCTCTACGGTTAGCCTCCGTCTGTCGAGTGCAACCTATCGCTGATATTTCAGTTTTGCGTACTCCGTAACGACGCTGTAGTTTAATATCGGCCACAGCCTCAATCGCATCATTACTGTGATTATTGGTGTCTGTGTAGGAAACTAATGCTTGCGTATATCGATTTTGCTGACTACCTCCTGAATAGGCAGGCTTACCTCCAACAATATTGGCATTGGTAAACGTTCTAAAAATACTATCTGGCATATCAGCGACAACATTAACCTTGTTATCAGCCCAAAATGTCATACCACGAAAAATAGCCGCTATATCTCTCAGTACTTGGTATGCTGATTCTTGTGATTGAACATAAACATCGCACATGAATCGAGGCTCCTTACCATCACCACCATGACCATCTGGCACTAACTCATCACAATATTGTGCTATTTTGTATAAATCCCACTTTTCAATCTGTGAAGCTTTAATGCGATCACCGCACCCATAGCGGTTATTTAAAACCAAGTCATAAAATACCCACGCTGGATTATTGGTTGCTGCAAGTTTAAAAGTACCATCCCACACACCCGAATAGGTCCGGTTAATTGGATCATAATTAGTTGGCACTTTGATCAGTAATCCCCCCTTAGGACGAACACTAATTTTAGGAATGCGGTTATTAAATTGACGTGCATTGAAGGTGATAAATAATAGGGCCGTATTCGGATAACGCAATTTAGCATCGATAACATCAGTAACAGCAGAGATAGTAACCTTATCAGCAATTCTGGCTGTATTCTGATTCTTAGTTAATCGTCGGACACGGATCTGCCAACCTGTATTTGCCTTGGGTAAGTCAATGCGGTGTGTTCGCTGGTATTCGCTGGTCGTTTTACCATCAAAAGCAGACTTTAATACTTCATTATATCCAGCACCATCTGTAGATAAGTCAATAGCATATTCAATTCTATAGCCTGTAGTATCCCCGTTATCGTGTTGTTGAAACAATTGAGGAACAGATAGTCTAATGCGCACAGCAGATAGCTGAGTGTTATTAATGCTCCGCACATAGGGCTGATCGTCTTTTAATTCCAACCCTACCGATGTTTCGCTATCTACTGATGGGATACCCTGAATGTATTCTTGGTGCTCACTACCCGGTCTAAATTCCCAAGTGACACCCTCAAAATTCTTAGTACCGTCCGCATTGCCAATCGGCGTATCATCAAGAAAAATACGAGTATCGTCTAAGCCACCAGCAATTTCACCTTCCGAGATAGCCAATAAAATCTTAGCTGTTGATTCAGAAAGTAAGCTATCTGGTGATTCCGTGGGCGTATGTCCGCCACCGCCACCACCTTTTGCACCATGAATTAATTCCATATTTCACCCATAAAAAAAGCCACATAGTGGCTATTCTGAAATTCGTTTATGTTATTGCTGATCTTCTGTGTAAATCCCTGCAGAGATTATCGCTCCACCCACTTCTCGCCTATCTAGTCCATAAAGTAAAGGAACTGGATTTCCTTGCGCAGTAGAGTTTACAGCTCCGCCAAAGGCATAAGATGGTTTGTTATCTGAATCTTGCCTCATTGATAGACCTCGCGGTTGAGGTGAAAGCATCTGGTAAACACCACCAAGCGCCACACCAAGACCTATGGCCCCAATCAAGTCACTTGCAAATAAGGCAGTACCCCAAGGGGCAAATGTCGCGACACCGATCATGGCAATACCCAGCATAGTTTGAAAGAATCCTCCTCGTTTACTTCCTTTAATGATTGGTGCTATGCGGATCTCTTCTGTGGTATCAAGATGCAGCTCTTCTTCATTAATGTTTCGTTTCCCCTTAAATACAGCAAACTCCATTCCTTTTAAATGAGCATTAGCAAGAAACTGCTCAAAGCCATTATAAAGCACAGAGAGCGCCTTAATTGCTTCGCGAGGTGAGTCTATATCTAATTTGTGTTCACGCCCAAACTTTGCGCCAAGAACACCATATAGACGTATTGTTTTTAGGCTCATACAAACTCTTTCCTCCGCACAATTTTTACGGTTCTATCTCGCCAATAATCGCTGTAGGGAACCAACCTGCTGAGTTGACCATAAAGATGGTGAAGTAACATACCATTCATAATCACACCAGCGTGATTAGGTACATCGGCTTGTACTTGCATAATCACCATATCGCCCTCTTTCGGCTCGCCAGTGACGTCAACAAAACCCGCTTTCTCGTAGTTATCCATGTACAGGTTTTCGCCTTCTTCCCACCAATGCCGATCAACGCTGTAGTTATGTAACTCAATACCGTGTTTTTGGTGGTAGTAATCCATGATTAACGACCAGCAATCAGCATAACCAAGCACAAAAGGACGTCCTTCTAATTCACGCTCACCTCGAGGGTAAATAGTTCGAATATCACCCTCTGGACATGATGCGATCACCCAAGGCAATCCAGTTGCATCACACTGTAATTTATCTATTTCGCTAGGTTGAGTCGTTACACCATCACCACAATGGCTGTGCACAATTGCTATTGGCTCACCCCAATCTTCCGCAATGGCATAATCTTCAGGGGAAAGCTCGAAGTGCTCTGTTGGGTTATCTGAAAGATTGCTACAAGGAAAGTATTTTTTAACTCGACTTTTCTGACAGATAATTCCGCAAGCTTCTTTGGGATATTCGGCTTTTACATGTTGAAATATCGATTCTCTTAATTTTTTTGTGATCATCTCGTTAACCCCGCAGCGGGAAACCCTCCAAAATCTAATGGCTCATTCTCACCAAAGCGTTTTTTGCAATCACTAATAAGCCCACCACAACTATCTAGCGCTGGATCATCAACAGGGTTTCCTCTCTCATCAAAATATTTATTCCCTGAATATGAGCACCCATTACCACTACGATAATCGCCTTTCATGCACCAGTAACAAAGGTTATGGATTTGTCGAACGGGTATCATTACTCCCTGTAAATCAAATGGGCTAGACAGCTCGAACTCTACGGATTCGCCAGCCACCTCATTAGTTTTACGATCGATGTAATAAACCTGTTTAAAACACTCATCAGGGTTAGCGGTTGGATTACCATCAGGAAAATTTTTGGCATCAAGATAATGAGAGAATGTCTCATAAATAGTAACCTTTGCTTGCACCATATCGTCAAACTGGAGGCACAAAGATGAGATTAAACCATCTATGTTGGCAACCTTTAGAGATGGTCTTGCCGGGCTGCCATCGCTATTTTTTGCCATCCCTTCAATTTCATAGGGCCATGCACCGTATTCATTGCCTTGCCACCAGATTGGCTTTGGTTTGATATCACCATTAGACTCCTCTATCTCTTCTGGCGTATGAGGTAGATTGTAAGCATGGAAGCGAAGAATTGGCCCATCAAACTCACTGCCATCCACCTCAATTAATTGAACCTTATTACCCGGCTCTAATTTTTGTACATCTGCTGTGATATTCATGCGCTAAATGCCTGTTCAAACGTAGCTGACAATTTCATTACTCCACCAGATATGGGGATCATCGATATTGAATCAGCTTTAACTCGATAAAGACCTTTTTCACTAAATGGAGGTGTCCAAATAAATGATTTTACTGTGTGTTGCCGAATGAATTTAAAAATAGGCATCACCTCATCTTTCAATCCCATATAAGAGAATGGCCACGTTTGAGATTCTGGATTAATACCATCACCAGCAACTTGTTTGTAACCATCTCCAAATTCAACTTCTTTAATACGATGCTTGAACTCACCGCTTGGCGAATCTTGTATTTGTGTTCGCCATTTAAACTCTTCCATTGGTTACTCCAATAAAAAAGGCGACACAAAGCCGCCTGATCAAATATCAGGATATTAATAAATATCCATTAGGTTATTTTATATATTCAGCCCAGAGAAACTTACCGAAGGAATGGCTGACTTACTTCGATGGAGAATTGAATATGTTAGTTAGTGAAATGGCTAAAGACATAGAGACCCTTCAAACACGTACTCTTGCTTTAGAGTATATAATTCAAGTAATGATTAGGAATATGTCTGATATTGAAAAAGAAAAACTTATTAGTGAATTAAATAAAGTATCGCATGATAGTCCTGTAACTATCGAGGCGTTTGGTATCATTCAGTCACATTTACATAATTAGTACCATATTATAAAGGCGGTTACTGTGCCGCCTTTATGCGATCTATCATGGTTCTTGCATATTTTTCCGCTCTCCCCATAAATGAAGCAAATGTTTCATTTGGGTTATAATCCTCTGTGTACTTAAATTGTAACTTTGGTTCTTCATCTGGGGTATTATTTCCCACTATCTCCGTTACTGTAATTTCTGACGTTAATATAGGTTTTTCACTTATTTTTATAGCCCCAATGCCATATCTTTTCACATCCCCTGTAATTTCCACTCCTGAAAATTTGTTTGATAACAATGGGAACTCTACTTTGATTTTCATAACTACCTCTCATTAAAAAGCCACAGAATTTGATGGCTGTTATTGGTTTAATTCTTTAATTGTTTTTCTTGCATATTCTTCGGATTCTTTAAAATATTCCGAAAGAGGCTTATTAGCATCAAAGCTAGTTTGATAAACCAGATATGCTTTTGGTGGTTCAAAATCAGCTTCATTTCCCATGTATACATCTACTGGAATGCTAATTTCTTTATCTTCTGGACGAATACAAATATTTCCTAATTTTAATTTCATAAATACCTCTCTTATTAAATGATTATCTATTTCCTGATACTGCTTTAATGATCTTGTACAAATCACCACCTTCTCGCCCTTCACTAATAAAAAGGCTTTTAACTTTATTCTTTAACGATTGCTCAGCAGCTCTCACATCTATATTTGGCATTGCACTTTGTTGCTGTTCGGTTTCAATCTTGACGCCGCTCATATCAATTGTCACATTCACCCCACCACCAGCAATTTGAGGATTGCGAGCGATAAATGCTGTTGGCTGTGTAACCGACATGGGCGCAGAACCACCGACATGACCACCTGAAGCATAACCTCTCTTTCCTGCATCCATTAGTCGATAGAGATTATCTACACCTAATCGTTGCGTTGCTTCCTTGGTAAAGACGAACTCACCTTTATGTACTACACCCGCTGGATCATGTTTTCCACCATCGCCTGTATAACCACCACTTGCAAACCCAAAGAAATTACCTACCGCATTACCACCAAAAGCCGCTTTCATAGCATTTAGCATAGCCATCTGCATTAACATCTTGGTGGTCATTTCTAAGAATGAGCGAGTGAAGTCAGCAAAATTAGCTTTTCCCGTCAATACAAAATCAGAGAGGCTGTTACTCATGCCTTGGAATGCTGATTGACTAATTTGAGCTACGTTACCGTAAACGTTTGTTGCCTGATCTTGGAATTCAGCAAAGCCTTTCTTGACGCCTAACTCCCAGTTAGCACGAATAGAGTCTTCCTTAGCATAATACTCCTCTAAGGCTTTTCTCTCGTCTGGTGATTTAGCTTTCTCTAGTGCGATGTCTCGTTGATACATGCGGCCAGACTTACCAGCTCCCAACTCTAAGGCGCGACTTCTGGCATTAATTTCTTCAACGCGTTTAAGTTGCTTATCTAACTCACGATTATGTAACTCCTGAAGCTTAACCTCATCACCAGCTATGGCCAATGCTTCTTGAGAAGCAAGAATGTAGTCCTTTTTAGCAAGCAACGCCTTTTCGTCCTTGGTTAACTGTCTTGTTTTCTGAGCCTCCTCAAGGATTGATATTTTCGCTTCCATATCCCAAAGTTTTTTACGCTCAGAGCTAATCACATCACTGACTGTTTTATGCTCTTTTAGCACCTTTAATTGTGCTTGTAGGGATAATAGGGCTTGATTTGCTGATTCATCTACTCTAGTACCATAATCTGGTCGGTAGGTTGGGGTTTTACCTTTACCTTTGGCTTTTTCTTTCTCGTAACGCTCTTTCTCTCGGCGGATGGCTTCATCTTTTGCAGCTTGAGATGCATACGCGTTATTTTTTATCTCATTGAGTGTTCTCTGGTGCTTTTCCTCTGCGGTTTCGTATTGTCGCTTTAATTCTTGATCGGCTCTAAATTGCGCCTTTTTACGCTCTTCCTCATCTCTTGCGGCTTTTTCACTTGCATTTTTTATAGCGATTTGAGTCTGTTTTTCTTTTAATAGAGCGAGTTTACTTTTAACTTCATCTACGGTTAACCCTGTTTTGTATCGTAGTATATCTTTTCCAGCAGGTTTTATTTGAGCTTCAATTAAAGCTTCTTCATACTCTTGAATTTGCTGCTCAAGAGTCTTCTCCCTGCCGATATTTAACATTTTATCCCATGCTTTTTCAGCTTCATTGCCAACCCATTGCCAAGCTTTTTCAAGCGTACCTAGATTTTCCTTTATCTGTTTGGTTCGCTCATCCATAGCATTAGCATATGATTCCATAGCCATTTTAGCCGCTTCTTGCTCTTTTCCTTGCGTCTGAAGTGTGGTTATTTGTTCTAATTGGGTAGCAGTTAAAAAATGTAATGATTTATCTAATTCAATGACCGCTTTAACTGGATCTTCTTGCAATCTTTGAAATTGCTTTATTGTCTCATCAACCGATTGACCAACGGCCTTTTCCATAGCAGCAGCGGTTTTAGATACCATATCAACATCTCGACCCGAGAAAGAACCAGATCCAACTACTTTTGAGATAGTATCAGCCATTCCATACTGAGCGATCCCATTCCCCGACAAGCTTCTAGCCAAAGCATCTAGCTGTGCCGCTGTTCTTCCCGCATAACCACCAGTAAGAATTAGCTGCTTATTATACTCGCCAAATTCTTGCGACCCTTTATACGCGGCTAACGCCACAGCTGCCGCAGCACCAGCAAAACCAAACATAGCAACTCTTGCAGGGGTAATAAGTGATGCTAACGCTTTTAGTGAGTTACCGACACCACCAAATGAGTCCTTTATTTGCCCCCCTTGTTGTATCATCACCATCCAGACTGGCATTCCTGATGCTAATGACGTAACAATATCTGTCATTTGCATGGGAAGTTGACGCATTGCTTGTTTATATTGACCAATGGTAATTGAGCCATTCATAAAGGCTTTTTCTTGCTCTTTTAGCTTATTGATCATCGGCGCAGCTTGTTGCGACACACCAAGTTGAGCAGCTTTTAGCTCTAAAATCTCTGTCCTCGTTTTGCCTATAATTTCAGTTTGATTTTTCAGTGAATTTAAAAAATCATCAGCAGCTTGCTTGGCTCTATTTGTTGCCGCCTCTTGAGCTAATAGCGCCCGCCCTTCAGCCGTAAGAGACATATTAACTCGTGTTAATTTATCTCTAGTCTGCTCAAGTATGGCGTTATAGTCTGCAAACTGATCCTTTGGTAATATCCCTTTTTTATTTGCCTCTATTAATTTTTGAGTGGCTTTATCAAGCGCATCAAATGCTTTATTGGTTGGATTTATTGAATTTAATAAGTCATCAAGTTCTTTCTTTTGCCTCTTTATCGCGTCGGCTGCTCTCTTTTGATGATCAACCCCTCTATTAAACTGGTCATTTAAATTTCGCGAAGAACCGCTTACCTTTTCTGCCGTATCGCCGAATTCCTTTAACTTTTGTGTGCCACGCTCCAGATCTGACGTATCAGCCTTTAATGATATTGTTGCTATATCTGCCATTTAATTTCCTCCAGATATAAAAAAACCACCCGAAGGTGGCTTGTCTATTTTCGATAAAGTTACTTTTGACTATAAATATTTATTCTTGGCGAATAATCCATGAATATCTCATATCCATTTTTATTTGGTTTTGTAAGAAGAATCATAGTCAGAAATTCATCATCACTCGCTAACCACATGTGAGTATTCCCCTCTGTGTCTTCATCGGCTTTTCTAGCTAAATTAACCTCTTTCACAAAGTCATTTTTATTAACTTTTACATTACTAACTTCAACATAAATAGGGAATTTCCCATCTATGCACACACTAGCCTTTCCTACCGCCTTTACTTTTATCCCAAATGAAAAATCATTAATGTCATAGCAAACACTCCCTCTATCATTTTTATAAGTATTACTAGGAATATTTGGTAATTCTTTTGTGAAATCAATGGAACCTAAGGATGTTAAATATTCTCCTGTTTTTTCAATTCCCGTCCATTTAAATCCTGATGTATCATACTTATACTGTGCGCTACCTTTTCTGAATATTGGTATCTCAACATACATAACATCTGATAACCTTAATGTTTCCGCAACCTCATTAGAGTTAATGAAAAAAGCAAGGTTCCTTTCATCATTAAGTCTAACAAATACACTTTTCACCGCGCCATTGCCATACCTTACCGCTATTTTGCATAGATTGGGGTTGTCGCAATCAAATCTGCCACTGAGTAAGTGTAAGCCAGCTAAACTCGACGTGGAATTATTATCGCTGGATAAGAGAAGTAACAACTCGTTATCTATATCTTTATTTATTGGCATTGATTGAAGCGATGCCGTATAGCTTTCAGATCCTCTCATCTCATCAAAATGTTTTTTGTATTCCCATTCAGCAATGGCATTTGAACCAATCAACAACAACGCTACACCAAGTAATAACTTCTTCATCCCGTCCTCTCAGTTCTTTATTTAGTTTTCTTAATGTTAGCTGAGTGTAGTCGCAAATTGAAGCAAACAAAAAACCTGCCGAAGCATGTTTATAGAATTATGATACCAATTCTGATGAGAACAATCTTTCTAAAAACTTTTTATTTATTAAATATTCTATATTTTCATTTAGATATAAAAATGAATACTTTATGTCTTCTTTATTATTAATTAGCAAAAAATTATCTAGTGACGACTGCACTGAAACGAGGTCATTACATAGATTTCTGCTTTTTTTCTTTTCAAAAATCTTGGATGAATCAATGTATTTATAGCTTTTTGATACATCAATATCAGCCTTGACATTGTTATGAACGTAATTACATGCATCAGAATATACCCTAGTAAGTGCGCTAACACCGTCTACACCTTTATATCTTTCTTTAAACTCACTGAACATCCTTGTAACACCGATCTCATCATCATTATCTTTGTTCAACAAGAATCTAATTGAATTTTCAATGCATGACCTTATATTAAAATAAAAGTATCTATCTTCATTTTTTTTTATTGCTGAAATACAACCTAAAAAATCATAGATGACGCTTAATAAGTGTCTATTACCTCTCAAAGATTTTTCGTGAATTATCTTCAAAAAAATAGACTTTTTTACCGCTGATATTAACGAGTCAACAACATATTGGTCAGGAATTACTTTTAGGTCTTCTTTGAACTTGGACACTGTTCCCAACACGTTGTAAGGGTCAATAGTAAGGAAGTTACTCACCCCTAAACCCCTTTATCCACTTTGAGATACTTTCTGTTGTAGTATTTTTACCTTTTCTCTTTTTATTTTCTTTCTTTTTCGCTTCTAAAGCGATATCGTTGATTGGCAGCTGATCTAGCTTTTCATAAATGATATTGACAACAGTATTTTTAGCTGTGAAATGATTTCCATCAGAATATTTTCTAACTATATCTTTCGCAAGCCTAGAGAACATAAGGGTTCTTGAGGATACAACGTATCTTTTATATTCTATCTTAAATGCATCTTTAATAAATTCACTCAATTCAAAATTCGACTTAAAAATTTCTTTGGAAAATATTACTAAAGATAGAAACCCGATCATAAACTCAAGCGATTCAGAATCTTTTAGTTCCATTAATTTCTTTTTAGTTATTAATTTATTCTGATTCATCATCAACCTCTTTAAGCTTAGCCTCGAGTTCCGTACATATTCTATCAATGATTTCTTTAGACTGAGAATACGCTGACGCAAAATTTAATTGCTGACCAACCTGTAAATCCCTAACCTTTGAAAAATGATTCTTGAAGAAATATAGATCCCTGATTCCTTTTTCGGTTTCTATAGCCGTCTTAATTGCTCTGGTCTTCTTGGTCAATCTTTTTGGTGCAGTATCGGTATAAATAACACCCAACGGCTTTATTGTAAGTCTTTGATCTCTAGCCAGCTTAGAAACAATTGATAGCAAATTGTTACTCCCTAATACTGAATACTGATCTATTCTCATTGGCATTATATAATGTGTAGATGCCATTATGGACGCTTCGGTATACATCGAAATGGTAGGCGGACAATCAATAAAAATATAGTCGTAGATTTCTCTTAACTTATTGTCTTCAATGAAATTTCTTATTCTAATCAATCTAATTGTATCTACCGTGTTATGCTCAAACATTATGTTTATATCACCAGGGATTATATCTAGATTTGGATATACACTGTAAATAACATCTTCTTTTTTTAATACTGCATCTTCATCATATATAGAAGCATTTACTTCAAATATTCTCTTGATTGTCTTTCTTTGTTTTACTAAAGATAAGTACTCACTTATTTTATCATGCTTACCCATAAAAGATTGTGTTGCATTAAACTGAGGATCAATATCTATTATTAATACTTTTTTATCCTTATAGTTTGCTAAATACTCACCAATACTAATACATAGAGTGGTCTTTCCCACCCCACCCTTCATATTAATAAAGCTAATTACAGGCGCATTCATGTGCAAGCTCCAAAGAAAATATCAAAATATATTACAGGCACTAAAAAATTTTACATTCCTGTTTTTTATACAGTAACAACAAAATAAAATGTGATATTAGTCACTTTTTACCCTCATTCATCTTCTTGATAGTTTCCATGAACAGTTCTTTGAACTTTTCAGGATCAAGCTGTGACAACTCGTTTAAGTTTTTAGGGGTGTTATCCTCATCCACGGCAGACTGAAGAATCATAACCATTTCAGCATTAAGAGATCGCCCATTCTTACTTGCCCTTTGCATTAACTTTTCCTTCAGAGTATCAGGCATTCTAAGGCTATAAGGCGTTATATCTCTTATTCTCGTATTTTTTTGTGACATACAACCACCAGTAAAGTCATTGTGATATCACAATATAGTCAATTATTCGTTGACTATATAGATTCACATTGATATCTTTGTGATGTCACATAGACACATAAAAGGATGAAGATATGAATACCAATAAAAAAACAGGAAAATTTCAACTCAGATTAACAGAGGTGTTAAAAAGTAAAGTGGTAGAACTCTCAGCGAAAGATGGTATTTCGCAAAACTCAATAGTTAATCAAGCGATAGCTTGGTATGTGAAAGAAAGAGAAAAACGTGTCAACTAAAACAGCGAAGCCCCAACTATTTGCGGTAGCTAGGGCTTCTAATTTGTCAGAAACTACGGAGTAACCGACATGACTAGTGTATCAACAATTAACGTACCTTTCCACGGTAACAACCTGTATGTAGTAAATTTCAACGGCGAACCATATGTACCAATGAAGCCAATAGTTGAAGGCATGGGGTTAACTTGGCAATCTCAATTTGAAAAGCTAAAACAAAGGTTTAGTAAAGGGATCACGGAAATCGTGATACCTTCAAAAGGCGGTGAGCAATCAATGCTTTGCCTAGCTCTCCGTAAACTTGCAGGCTGGCTTCACACTATCAGCCCTAACAAAGTCAAACCAGAGATCCGCGATAAAGTAATCAAGTATCAAGAAGAGTGTGACGACGTACTTTATGAATATTGGACTACTGGTGAAGTTAAGAAAAAACACAAATCAACTGTTCAAGAACGCAACCCATTAAAGAATGCTGTTAATCTACTGGTTAGTAAGAAAGGCATTATGTACCCAGAAGCCTATTCTCTTGTTCACCAGAAATTTAATGTTAGTAGCATTGAAGAGCTAACAGCAGATCAGATACCCGATGCGGTTGAGTATATTCACAAGTTCGTTCTTGAGGGTGAATACATTCCTAAACAGGAAGAAAATATACTTTTTGAGCCAAATCAAAACTCAATCACTGTAACCATACCCAAAGAGGGAAGATGGTTGGTTTCTTATAAGGGTGGCAAGCAACAAGTAGTTAGCGTTGATGGTCATAACGTTGTCAGTGTTGAATATATTCAGAAGTTACAACGTGACTCTAATGCTCTTATTGAGTTACTGCAAAATTTCCGTCTACGCACCCAAGTTATGCAAGGTGAGAAAAGCGGAGATATTTTAAATACTCCGTTAATTGCATAACAACAGTAGTAACGCCCAAGGATGGGCACTTATGTTATATAGATGGTGATGCAAAGAAAAGCAAAAAGCCTCAATCAAGAGGCGTGGTGAAATTTGGGCAACAAAAAACCCACCGGAGTGGGTTAGTTTTAACTTATTTTTTTGTTGGATAGAAATTATGATTTTTATCTATAAAAACAACATAAAATGTATTTTTATCATATTGATATGATGTTACTTGATGATGGGCTCCATGATAATCATCTGGTAATACAAATCCTATTAGTCGGGTTGCACTATCTAGTCTAATTCTAGCCCATTCAGCCTGATGAGGTACATGTACTGGGCGAGAAAAATTACTATGGCTAGGATATTGCTGATAAACTTCAAGAATATTACGCCGCTTTCTACCACTGCCAATTGGCAGCCGCCTTAAATCCAACAAAGAGTGTTTACTAAGTTCTATTAATTTTTTCAGAAACGCCGATGAATTATCTCCTCCCCACTCATCAATTGAGCAAGCACATTTCTGGTCATCACAAAAATAGGAAAAATTAAATTTCGAACGTTTTGATAAATCACAATCGTCATTATCTAAACTGATATATTGCGATAAAGTATCGAGGTATTTATCTGTCTTTGAGTTACTGAATTTTCTGCTCATAACCTAGGAACTCCTCCTATTTTTCCCTGGTTATAAACTTTAGCTATTGAGCGATCGTTCCTGATGATATCTCCCTTTATTTCATCTAATCGGTAGCAAAAACTTTCAGTACCATCTTTATTTACTAAATACGTTCTATATCTTCCTAAAATATCTAATATTTCAGTATTATGAGTTGTAAACAACAGCTGTGCGTTGTTCTTATTTATGTCTTCGTCTAAAAAGAAATCTATAAGATGTGGTAATATATGTGGATGTAAATTTATATCAAATTCATCCATCACAAGTACGGAACCATGCTCTATAACAAAATAATAAAGCAATGATTGCTTATATAAAGATTTTGTCCCACTCGACTGGTTATGAAATGAAAGAAACTCCACCTCTCCATCTACATCATAAACGAACCAAGGGTCAAATGTCTTTTTATTACTTCCTGTCAAAAGAACTGTTGTTTCACTTTCTTTTATAAAAATATCTTTAATAGATGGATCAAACTTTGATACAAATCTTTTGGTAAAACTCAATAATTCTTTATTTGAATGCATTAGTTCATTTATTTTATCTAACTCAAAAGCATCCATCATTAAGCCAGAATAAGAAACATTTGACATTATACCTGTAAAAAATAACCAAATATCAGATACAGATCCAAGTCCAAATTGACGGGCCATGCTAATTATTGAAACATTACTTCTTAATACTGGAATCTTCTCTAGTTCAGAAAAATCTTTATGAATATACTTTATTTCATTCTCATCTCTTTCTAGAACCAAAACTTCCCTATTTATTTTTCTATATAATTTTTCATTTATTACCTTTTTATCAGTGAGTATCGCCTCGTACGTATATAAAATATCACCAATAATAAACGATACATAAAACTCTGATGGTGTTATGGATGAGAAGTATGAATCAAAAAGAATATGACTATCTGGTTTTATATCAAATGAACGAGATATGAAAGAAGAAATAAAATTTAATGCTTTTAAAATATTTGTTTTTCCAGCACCATTAGCCCCTTTGACACAAATAATATTACTAATACTTTTACCTTGTGATATCTGCTCAGGACAAGCGTTACCAAATCTAAATGAGATATCGAACCCCTCTTTAAAACTTGCAAAGTTCTTCGCACCAAAAGATACCAACATTTTTTACCTTAAAAACCTTCATAATTAATTTGCAAACATTGTATCACGTAAAGCTCATCTTAAAAGAGAAACTTGTCATTTTTGACATAAACTCACACTTTAAAATAAAAAACTATACCTATAGCATTATGAGGTTAGCTCATTATATTAATCTTTAGAGTAGCAAAGGGCACGGATGCCCTTGTTTACTTTCTCTTTCTACTCACTAATCTGCGCTTACCACTGATCAGCTCATCATTGCGACCTCTTATGCATCACCTCTAACGCCTTAGCTTCCATAATGCGGATATCGCTAAAAACGGTCGCTCTATCTTTGATGTTGAGTAAGTCCATTATTTGGTTTAATGGGTTGTAATCCAAGCCTGTGATACCATTCATACCTACACGCCACTGTGTATTCATAGCTGAAAATACTTGATACGAATCCCAAACATCAGGCCACACCTCAACATCATCAATATCAGGCGGAAAGCCAAAAGCGCGCTCGAACTCAGTCGATTCTTTTGAACTCATTCCGCCATACATTGCCTCGGCAACCGTTAGGAGTTTTTTTCGCGGTTACCTAACAGTTCGTTGTAATACGTTGATGAAATAGCACGAGAGGCTGAAGGGTAGTTATCTAACAATATGTTTAAATTTTCTTTGTTATATGGCTCTTCGATCGCCCAGTCAGCAATAATCTGCTCAAAGAACTCAGAAATCGGTTTTTCTCGCATTCCATCAAGCTCACTTACTGAGTGATGTTTAAATGTGAATGTAACTACTTCTGGCTTTTCTTTGCCGGCAACAGGAATTTTAACGTTAGCTTTGAAGGTTGGATTTGGGACGAGTGTAAATTTAGGCATTATTAGTCCTTAAAAAGCCCCTGATTCGGGGCTGTTGTGAGTATTTATTGGTTAAGATGCGTTGGTGTAAATCTGCATTTCAGATTTAAGTGAGAATCGCGCTGTTACGTTTTCAACTTCGTTGATAGCGGTGTTTGGCACACGTTGGAATGAAATTGAAGCTGTGTAATAGCGATCTTCTTCTGCGCGTTTATTGAAGAATCGGATTGCAGTAACTTGCTTACTGTCGTCCAATTTTGTTAATAACTTACGGATAGGCAACTTGGCATCGTGAGCAAAGGTATAAACCTGTACAACACCATTTTTATAGGTATCGATAGTTTCTGCCTGCTCATCTTCAAGAAATTGAACCTCTTTAGTTTGCTGTTCCCCACCTTCGGTAGACAGTGTCATTACCTGTGGCATGACTTCCCATGATAGTACTTTCTTTAATGTTCCTGTACCACCACCTACAGGGAATACGTTTTTATCACTGGTATCTACACCCTCTAGGGTGACTTTAGATTCAATAACACTTGCAACACGGAACGCGCCAGAAGCTTTCTTCCACCCAGATGTCACATGCACAATATCGCCTTTTGCAATGTCGCCCACGTCATCAACTGTTAGTACGGCTTCTTCGGCATTAGTTGCCTCGGTAATTTTAATTTCGTCATCGTATTTACTTGCGACGTAAACACGCGACCCATTAGGAATGTTATAGGCCATTGTTAACCTCTATTTTAGGTATAAAAAACCGCAATTAAGCGGCGTTATCGGATTGCGTTACATCGATAGGATGCACGAATAGGAATGGTATAATTTGTTTCATCTGAAATTGGAGGGAACTGGCTAGGCTCTCCGTTAATGTAGACTCCCTCCCCTAATGTTAATCCGTTCTCCAATCTGGCTTTAACGTCATCAACAATCGTTGAGAGTTGCGAGTCTCCACCCCCTACTTTGCCGACCACATTAATTTGAATAACACCACGATAAACAGGCATATCCTGAGATAACCCAATATTATCCGTTTCTGCAGGCATGATATGGAGTTGAAGATAGGGATCGTTAATATCATTAAAAGGAAGATTGGGCCATACGATTTTAAGATTTAAATCCTTGCCAATACTCGCCACCAGCTTTCGTATTTCAGTATTAATCGTTGACTGATTCATGATTTAGTTTCCGATACGGCAGAGTTGAAAAACTGACTAAATTCCTCAGCAGTCACAGCAACCATACCGTTAGGTGCTTGTTTCGAATGCCCCATTTCAAGGCGGTAAGCATAAGGCACATTGTTTGTGAAATAGATAGCTTTCATTCCTACCTTAAATTGTTCAATAACAACGTTGCCTAACGCCTTTGTCATATTGCCTGACTTATCTATGCGTCCCGTTTCGCCTTCCGCTGGAGCATCAAATGACACCTGCCAATTACCTCTAAACCGCCCCCCTGTATAACCAGGAGGAACATAAATATCCATAGAGTCATTAACACGAACACGCTTTTTTAATTGACGTCGCTTTGGTGTTAAATTATTAGGATCTTGTTTTAGATACTCATTATGTTCAAAAACTGCTTTATTGTAGTTTGAGGCAACCCTATTAACTTCCCATAGTTCAGGATTCCCAACGGGTGACATATCAACGAGCCTAGCAAGTATTTGAATACTGGTTTTTCTTACAACCGTTTCAATATCTGCATTGGATTTATCGATAAATAAGTTAATTGACCTCATAAACTGATCTGACATGTCACGCCCTCAGTTGAGACTGATAGCAGATAATAATATCAGCGGGTTTAACAGGATTCGGCTCATGAACGCGCAACCAAACGCCATCGACAAGCAGCTTATCCCCTTTCTGAATATCAATGTCTGGAGGAAGTATCATTTTAATATCCGTGGAGAGAATAAGTGTTCCGTCGATTTCGTGAGGTTTATATTGCGTTTTTACCCCGACAACAGAAAATAACGTTTCTGGCTCAAAGTGTTCCTGCCCCTCATCATCAACCCAATGCTTACCATCACGCTTAGCCTGATAGGAAACGCCATATTTTTTCAACATCCTTAATGCTGTGCTCTGCCCACGTTGATAAATGTTCATGGCTACCTCATTGCAAATGTATTAATGGCAAATCCATCCGAGACATCAATCAAGCCAGACAATAAACCTTTTAACCAAGGAAAGTTTGGTGCGCCAGTATTAGTGCCTTCGGCATATTGCACAGTAATAGCGCCCTCAATTCGCTCTGAGGTGATTTCAGCGCCTAACGTGGGCTGTAGGTCATTTTCTACTGATTCAATCGCTAAACGGCATTGAGCTTGGATTAATTGCTTTGGTATCTGATCGCTTGGGATGGCAGCACCGTCGCGAGATAGCCCTGAGCGAGGGAAAGATAAAGGTTGATTTGGGTTAGTTCGTTTACCTAACCATTTTTGCGATTCAAGATAATCCATCGCCGTAATTAGTAATGCCTCTAATCCACTATCTGCCAAAGTGATATTTCTATCCTCAGCGTATTTCTTCAAATCATCCACACTTGCGTAGCTATTAAATATTGGAGAGTTCTTATCAGGATCAATCATGCTCACCTCAAAAAAAAGAGGGGCACAAAGCCCCTTAAATTACTCGTCTGGAGAAGTTTTTTCTGTGAATGTAATTGCATCAGTATTTTGTGCAACACCATCAACAGTGGCTGTGACAATAAATTCACCCTGTGAATCAGAAGTTAATTTCACTGTCGCACCACCAGCTTTGCCCGTCTTAGATGAAGTAACGCTTAATTTACCACCTGTTGTAGACCAATTAACGGTAGCTCCTTCGACTGGAGAGCTGCCCTTGGTGTAATTAAGAGTGATCGTTACTGTATCTGTACTGTCAGCGATAGCGGACGTTTTATCCGCTGACAGGGTTACTTTCCCTCTTCGGCAGTCAGTTTAATCATGACGCCAGCGGTTAATTTGTTGCTAGTGAAATGCTTCTTCCAGTTACCTGCGGTGCCTAACTGTGTTAAATCAGGGTTTTTTCCTTTTGATTCATCCCAGCTATAGCCCAGAACGCCAACGTTAACCACGCCTTCACCACGATAACCAACTTCCAAGTTCTCCTTGTCATTGATTTCATAAGATCGGAAAGTCGGCTCTTGGGATTCAGTGATAGTCACAGCACCCGGCACTAAACCAAAGATGGCATCTACTGGCGCTGTATCCGTTACCAGCACAGGCTTACCTAATGTGCCTGGCTGTCCACCGTAGATAACCACACCCGCTTCTTCATACACTTTGTTGTCAATGGCCTGATCAACAATATCGAAGTAGGTGGTTGAGTGCATAACAAACAGATTTACGCGGTTGAACTTATCACCATATCTGCGTAAACCTTTGGTCAGTGTTTTCTTGCCATCTGTCGCAATATCCGCAGTCACCACCATTTCTTTGTTATTGCCAATAGCGGCACCTAAAGCAGCTAAAGAGTATTTGATATAACCCTCCAGTGAAGCATCTGCCGCATCGGTACCCACCAGCTCAGAGAACTCCGATACATCACGGCCACGGCGTTTAAATGCTTCTTCTGTCGTTGCATAAGGACCATATTTCCAAGGTGCTTTTACATCAACAGATTCACCTGCGCCTATTTTTTTATTCTCTACGGATGCTGTGGAGTTTACATCACGATGCTCAATCGAGCCGCCAATCTGATAGAGCGCGCGTTTACGGAAATCACCTTCAATAAACAGATTATCTAGCACGATAGCGCCATTTGATGCCTGATTAAAGACGGCTAAATTATCTTGGCGACGCTCTAAGAACGCCGTTTGTGCCAAATCGTTATAAATCACTAAATCGCTATTAGTTGTCGTAGCCATTGCTTATATTTCCTTACTCTTTTGGAAGTTTTAAATATGCGTCACGCCCGTATCGGCGAATATAATCAGCCTTGTCACTGGCGGACATTTGAGAACGTTTAAAATGTGCACCACCTTGTTTATGTTTCCCTGCATCTGTACCAGAGGCTGCGGGGAATAAGTGAGGAGCACTTTCTTTTAGTGATTCAATCCACTCAATAGGCGATAATGGAGTACGACCATCTTTGCCCATAATTGGATTGCCATCTTCATCAACGGCTACGGCCTGACCTTCATCGTTGATCTGAAAAATGCCTTTGGCACGTAAAATTAAATCTTCTTGAGCGCTGGTTAATGCACCCGCTTTCCCTGCTGCGGAACGAATTTCATCGCCTAATACACGAGCACGGAATTTATTTGCAAACGCCTCTGCCTTTTCAGCTTTAGAGCTTGCTTCTTTTAACTTCTTGTCGAAATCACCACGCAAACGCTCAGTGCGCTTATTGAGAACCTCGTCAATTTTGCCATCTGCAATGAGTTTGGCTTCTTCGTCATTCTCAAAACGTTTAAGCATGCCCTTCACAGTGTCAGGATCAATGCCTTCAAAACGTTTTAAGTTATCGCCTTGCTCCTTGAGCTTGCCGAGCAACTCGCTGTTTTTAGCCTTTAACCCTGAGACCTGCTTATCGATGATGGCTTGAATCTCTGGGGTGATTTCTGGTGCTCCACCCCCTCCACCTTGCGAACCATCATCAGCCTGTGAATAGTATTTGCGTTCGATATTCATAAATAACATGTAATTCCCCTTGGGATTGAATGCGCCTAGCGCGTTGAATTAACTCAGCCCTAAGCTGAATTTAGGTAATAAAAAAGGCCACCGAGGTGACCTTGTTAAATGGTTTATTGATTAGCTATATCCAGCCTCTCTAAATGCCTGCTTGTCTATCTCCCTGAGTTGTTCGAGAGAAATAAACTCACCTTTGTCAGTATAAAACTCAGAAGGATTCATGCCGCCTTCTTTCATCAACCTAAATCGCGTCTCCCCAAACACCTGTCGCTGTCGCCACTCAGGTTGTCGCTGTATCCAATCAAGAAAATTAGTATCCGCTGGCACTTGCCCGTCCATTGATGCTCTCGTTCCTGCATCCATCTCATCTAAATCAATGCCTAATTCACGCCATGATTTAGTAACCAATGTTTCTGTTGAACGGCAATTGAAGTGGATTTTTCCGGGGCCTTGTAGATAAGGAACTTTATGACCAATAGGCTTACCTTCCAGCGTGTATCTCAACCTATCCCGAATAATGCAATCGTGAGATGTTTTATTATCGAGGGTAGATAACCATTGCTTACAATCAAGAATGTCTTTATTGGCATCAGCAAATTGATCTCTTGCTGTCGCTTGTAAGTGATTAATTGCCGTCTTTGCTATTGTTGTTGCGTTAGACCTACTGAGCTGTAGAGCACCGTCTTTATAACCTTGGTTTGCATGTCCTCTGATTTTACGTCCGATTTCTACCGCACTATCACCATTCAAATAACCATTACGAACGGCGTTATTTATGCGTGTCATGCGATCTGATTCTAATCCATCTGCCCATTCAGAAAGTAATTTCCCTTGAAATGGGCGAGACATAACTGAGGAAAATAGCATTTCCTCTGTAATGCTCATTAGTGGATATTTGCGTAGAACAACATCAGGTAGTAGAGAATCAAAAAGGGATGGGTAATAACCAGCCTCATATAATGTATGCGCTCTCATTTCTTCCGTCAGTAGAGAAAAAGCGCTATCAACAGCTCGCTTATTAATACTTCTAACGCTGGATAGTAACGACTCCAATCTCCTTGCAGTGAAGCCATTAACATCGATAGAGGCATCATCTAAGGCAACAATAAGTGAAGCAGTTAATTCAGCATCAAACTCATTAAGAGCTTTTATCATGCGTCTCGCCACCCCTGTAGAATAGCGACCAGAAAACAGGGAGTGAGCAATCAATTCATCCATTAACCGCTCATTCACTGATCTCATGTCTCACCTACCATTGTTGGCTCTTGATTGTTAAGCTCATCCACCACCACATCAACATCATCAGCGGGGTCGATAACATCATATTTTTGCAAACTACGAACCAAATCAGATTTACGCGTTGCGCCAGATTGCCATGCTGCGACGATTTCACGGATCATCGAACTATCGGCAATGTGATTAACGAGGTCTTTGTTAATTTCAAAAGAAATATCTTTCGTGTCTAAACCTAAGTATTCAGCACACCATGTTAGCGATTTACTGCATGCATCGGAAACGTTAGAGCAACAGATGCTCAGGATAGAGGTTTGTGCGTTCTGTTCACCGACAGACTGAATAACCGTTTTAACTTTGCTATCAGCAGAAACCAATTGAGCACCGAGCGCAACCATATAATCGCGCTTACTGTCCATTGCCTCCTTTGCCAGCATGTTAGGTTGAGCCTGAGCGTAACCAAAGAAACCTTTTTCTGGCAACATAATTGGCGAGCGAGAACCAACCATAACGCCTTTCTTTTCTAGATAGTCACGCCATTCTGTTCCTAGCCCACCTAGATAAGGTTGTATTTGCCCACAGAAGAAAACAGAATCTTCATAATCAGCAGAGTTTCGATAATGCCCTAGGTTGATTTTTGCCAATCCTAGAAGTGGGGCTTCATCAATAGTGTGATCGTTATTCTGAGCACCAATAAATGTAAATGGAATTTCATTCCACACACCGTTACCAGCACGCGCAGGTATATACTCAGAAGAAATTTCAAAAACGCTACTTCCACTGGGCTTGCGATACACGCGGCAGATAAACTTACCTTCTTCTATCGCTAATACTCGGTATTGAATTGCGTCTTTAAATCCAAACCCGTCCTCTTCTTCGACTGTCTCACGCAATACCACCAGCGTTAACATAGTGCGACCATTTATGCGGTCAGTGCGCCAATTAATGATATCTTCAGCTCGATATTGAAATATGTACGGAAGTTTAGAATCACTATTGTAATCAACATATAGCCCGTGTCGCCCTACCTCTAATACCGACTCAAGCGAGGACTGAGCAAGTTGATAAATACTTGATCCTGCGCCATCAGCATCGTCTTTTAAACACGAAAGCTTTTCGACGACAGCAACTAAGGGATCTTTTTTAAATGCCATCCCTATCATGCCGTTGCGAGTATTGCCCGTTATTGGATAGAACACCGCACGGTCTTGATAATCTTTATTGCGCTTCTTTTTGCGTTTGCCATCTTGTTCTTCAAGTTCAGGAAGATAGCTTTTTATGTCTTCACCGCCTCGGCAAACAGCGCGAACTAACTCCCACTGAGGAGCAGCCGCTTTATACTCCGGTCGAGTGAAATCTACATTTGTTGTACTCATCAGAAGGTTGTTCCTAGGTTAATTTCGAATGCTGGGCGCTTGGTATTTCTTCTACTCACCGCAAAATACCTAAATCCGTCAGCATCATGTGACGTGTAATCGTGAAGCGGTTTATCTTTCCAACAGCCCCGTTTGTCATCCCACTCTTTGCGATAAGCTTCTAGATGAGCAATGCCTTTACTACATTTATGCTCATCGAACACGCAAAGTGGCAGAATTTCACGCACCGCCTCGATACCTTCATCAACTGAAAGTTTCGGCACCACTTCAAATCGTATTGAGTAAATTTGTCCGTCGATTTCGTACCCCTCACGCGCTAATTCACGTCGAGATTTCGCATCAGAACCAAACTCGCGGTTATCGATATCATGAGGACCGTTGTGACTTGCATATGTGTAGCCTTTGTCTTTTAACACTTTCATGTAGTGCCGTAGACCTTCACCGCTGTTTGAGTAGTGATCGACGATATGGAACTCCTCGCCCACTTCACGAATAAACCAAATTGATGTTGAATCACCGACGCCAATATCCCAGTACGTATGAACAGGTAAGTGCGAGTTATCAGGAAGTGTGCCAATGCGTTTATTTTCGTACAGGAAGCGGAATTGCTTAGCGTAGTAAGCACCTTCAACCGATTGTTGGAATGCCTCAGACGGTATTGACGGGTATTCCCGCTTCATGTCGTCGCCAAGCGTTTTCTCTTTGGCGTAATACCATGCTTTCTGGCGCTCATTAAGGTGAACACCATGTTTGCTTGATATTTCATCAAAGTAATCAACTAACCGCTGGGGCAGTTGTTCCACAGGATCAATGGAGTATTCAGGATTCTTCCACCATGAGAAGAAAAAGAACTTCCAGTCTAGGTTAGAGAGAGTCTTATTCTGAATTTGCGCTTTCTCAGCAGACTGGCAATAATCGAAGAAATAACCTGCTCGACCCTCCGCTGTGCTTTCAATCGTCGTAAAACAATCGCTTGATACCGCCTCAAATGCGCCAGTGACAATCTCACGGGCTTTCTCTGGATACTTAGCGCATATCTTGCCGAACTCAGAAACGTGCAAATAACGGAGCGTACCGCCACGAAATGACGTACTGATATAAAGTGACCCACCTTTACTAAAAACCAACTCACCAGCCGCATCATTACTCGCTGGGTTAGCCGCTTTGATTTCATCGGGTAGCTTGTCATAGGCATACTTTATCTTTTCCCTGAATAGTCGCTTAGCATCGTTAAGTGTGTGGGCTATCAATGCACATTTAGCCGCCTCAAATAACGCTGCGTCCAATTGGATAATGCAGACTTCTGTAGTGAAGCCAAGCTGACGAGCTTTAAGGATAATGTTTCGCGTGTGCATCCCTTCAAAATATTCGAGTTGCTCAGGCGTCATTTTAAATCGAACTGGCTTACCTTCTTTATTGGTTATCCAGTAGAGGTGATTTAATCGCCAGAGCTTATCTCTTAATAATGCAAGATGTTCTGGCTTCATGATTATTCCTTAGATAAGTCGTCCATTAGTTCTGATAGCTGACTAGCTGTCTTATTCGGCTGAGCATCATCAAGGCCGTATGCTTGACGCTCAAGTCCAACTAAATTTTTAAGTGTTTCGCTTAATGCCTTGGCTGACTTAACGCGCTCAGGCAGGGAGATGATTGAGTGATAAATTTCATTGAGTTTGTCGCGTCCGTTATCATCAGGACTAAACATTAACTCGCCAAGTTTTCTTAAGGCTGGCACATCAGCACATTCAGCAGATAGTTCATCAAATAAGTTATTAGTTAACTCTCTAGCCCTTCGAATATCGCCTCTATGCTCCATGCGGACATTAGCAATAACCTCGGCATTAGCCTCAATAAGTTGCCGTTCTGAAATAGCCTTTTCGGTGGCAACCAGACTGGCAACCTCCCTTTTGGCAACCAAGTTTTCAGCCCTAGCTTTAACCTTCGCCTTTAGATCTCGCTCCCACCCTTCTTTCTTGGCGCGCTTACTTATCGCCTGATGGGTTATCTCGTATTGAGAGGCTATTTCCCTTATGGACATCACGCCAGCTCGGTAAGCCGACTCGATGGCCTCCCAATCTGGTCTTTTAGCCATATCCATTCCTTTAAATTTCTTTAAACACAATTTCTTTCTTAAAACAGAGCTTCATTAACCAAGTGCTGTTAATTAAAGCGCCGATAATAAACAATGGGTACATATAACGGCGCAGTGTCATTTTGTAATGCAGTGTTCCTGTTTTCATATTCCACTCAATAAAAAAGGCCACTAGGGCCTATTTGGTTTTCTGTTCCGAAAATTCCATTTGAGCTAAATTTTCCAACAGTTCTGATATTTTATTTACCGCTTCATCAGTAAGCTCATCGTTTATGCACCAAGAGATAAATACTTTTGGATCTGGTAGGTATTCTCTTTTCAGCATATTAAAAAACAACATACTTAGTTCGATATCGCTTTTGTCATCTTCCCGATAGTACCCTTTTAAGAAGTTAGCTAATGTTTCTACACTAAACCTGATATCTCCTAGTGATGAACGAAAAACAGGCCGCTTATGCATGGCGACCTGTCTAATCAAAAATAGCTCACTAACTATGGTGGAGAATGTTTCTACTTGATCATTGTAATCTTGTTGCATGGTGCTCCCCTTGTGTTGATGGGTAAAGCATTTGCATTTGTCCCTTAACATTGAAAGCTGCCATACATCGAGCATCAAAGTCTTTGTAGTCAACAGAACTATTAGCAATGTTTGTCACTGCAACCATTTGCTTTTCTACCGCAAGTAGAGCATCACCTTTTAGGTATTGGTGGATTTTTTCTCTGTCGCCTTTATTTTCTTTGACTGACTCATAGACATAATCAGGTAATGCAACGCCATAAACCCATTTAGCCGTGATGCCAGCGAACAATAACGGACAACCGCCAACATGACCAAAATAAGGAGTCCCTGACATCTTTGATAGCGCTCTATAATAGGGTTCTTGAAATCTCTTTTCCCACTCAGTAGCTTCTTTGTATGTCAGTAGCCCAATTACTTGATCTTCAGTTAATGTCATATTCTGTGACATCAACATGTTTTTAATGTGCCTGTCGCAAGCACGGGCAAATTTAGGGGATAACCATCTAGCAAACTCAATCACTAATTCAGGATGGATCCAAGTACCACCATATCTGCCTTTCTCTACTTTGACCAAAAGGTGAGAAATCTCACCTTTAGAATTTATAGCTTCGATATCAAGTTCTTGCCCTATTTCTTTTGCGTACTCTTTTGTTGAATCTAGCCTTAGCCAATCAAGAGTTCGCTTATCAAATATCTTTGCTGCCACAGTGGCATTAACCCAGCAATCCCCATTAAACGGGATCAGAGTTTCGTCATACTTCATAGGTACGATTTTAATCATTGCATATTTCCTATAGAAAGAGAGCCTGTAGCACAGAAAAGCCGCCCCAAGAGAGCTTGCCAGCTATAACGGCAGTTCTCAGGCTCACTTTCTGTAGACTCTTGGTGTTTTAGATGTGCGTGCTATGCACAGAGTGAAATGCGTAGAGTTCGCAGCTTAGCGATACACTGCTAAGCCACTTCTAGTCTGTTCCTAGCAGTCAAGATATGATCACTCTCCTTAATGGATAAACGACTTATCTAATTGCTGATATATATATTTACTTAAGCTATACTAAGTAGCTATCGCTACACTTTGATTGATATCTTGTTAGTTTGCCCAGCCCCCATGCTGGGCTTTTTTTATTCTTTTGGAATGCTTTTATCCAATTCTTCACGGAATTTAACTGGATTATCTGAACCTTCTACTGCCATGATATTTCTCCATTAAAAATCCCCGCTATTGCGAGGATCGTTGTTGTTCAATTTCCCGTATTGCTTTCCTGTTTGGCCTTTAGTAAAGATTTTTCAGCGTCACTCTTTATTGCAGCTTTGATTATCGAAGCAATAGCAAAGAATGTAGCAAGCACGAACCAGCCAGAATATGCAGCAAAAGTTACATAAGCCACATCGGTTAATACATCATAAGTTCGCCACGCTATAGACTGGTGTTTGTGGTTTTTTGCGAATTTCTCTTTATCAACGAAGATAAGTAATATCCCCATGACAGCAAATAGCCAACCTGTGAAATACCCGATATTAGTTAGCCCTTCATTGTTCAGAGTCAACCCAAAATATAGTGATGCAGCAACCACCACATCAATAAGAATTGCTAGTAGTCTAGCCCTCATCGTAAACACTCCGTTTTAATATAATTCTGCAAATACAAAGTTTGCTGTTCGTTCTCGACTATCATTTCTCTGAGACGTAGATAATCTTGTTCAACTGTTTTGTTAAGTCGTGCGGTGGCTTCATTGCTTCCGCTTTCGGTTGGATTCTTGGTGACTGCTGGACACTCTGCTTTGACGTACACCCGCTTAGAACCAGAGTTAACAGCATCACGAAGAGTGTCAATTTCATTCTTTGCACTGGCTAACTCCTGAGTGTATTTAATATCGAGTTGATTTAATCGAGTGATACGGGCTTGATAGTCTTTGTTGATGTTGATTTGTTGTGATAACTGATTGGTTGCTGTGTTGTAATCTTTGCTCAGCTTGTCGTAATCATCTATTACCCACCATAGCCAGAATGCAGATATTGCCAGTAGTCCAGCTAATACCTTAGTTAGCGTGTTCATATCACTTAACACCATTGTGCTCTAACGAGTAGTGATTGCCGTCATTGAATCGGCCGCCCCACGTACCGCCGATAGATTCCCAATATTCACCAAGCAATTTATGATCACTTGATGCTGTTAGATATTTACCGTCTTTAAATAGGTTGAAATCCACAGCTAGGCGTTGTGTGTGTAAGCTGTTTTTAATACCTGATCCCGATTTGGCATTTAACTGTGCTTGCTCAGGCGTTCGGTATGCTTCTGAAAACGTCAGCTCATATCCGTTGTCGTAGGCAAAAATAATTAAGTCCGCAATCATGCGAGTGAACTTGCGTTGTTTCTCACCGAGTGTCATTTTTACTAACCCCTCTAAATATTTGCATCACATTCCCACGACTAAGAATTATTAGTGCGCATAGCGTGATATTGATTCCGACTTCAAATGGATCTGCGTGGGCGTAGTCATTCGTTAATATGCGTAGTGGGATAGAACCCAGCATAACAATGAGAACCCATGCTATAAGTGACGGAAAGAATTTGTATTTAGCGCCGTTACGCTCATAGTTAACAAGACGAATAACAGCGAATAAGCATGAGAAAAAATTGACGTAAATCCAAAACATTGAGATGGTCATCTCCCACCTCCTCTGAATTTATCTATCAGGTTATTAATAACGTTGTTGATACTGTCTGTGAGCGCACCGGGTTTAGATATTGTTACTAACACACCAACCAAACCAGCCGACGAGAACATTGCACCAACTGAGCGATCGACTTCTCTATCTCCGACAATGCCACTCAGTAGTGACGACATGAAATCAGCGCCTAATATCCCAATCGCAAATGCAACCGTGAAATACGCCCATCGTTTTAACAGCCGGATATCATGAGCAGACAATACAAATATCACCGCCCCTGCGAACGCACCGATAACAACGCCTGCGTCCATACCTGAATAGAGACCTACAATAGAGACACCCGCTAACGAGGCGGTTGCTGTGCCTGTTAACGGCTCTTGCATATATGTAGTCCTGATTAGTTAATAAGGTGCCGACTCACAGCTCTTGTGTGAATGTGAGGTGTTGTGATTGATTCTGTGGTCGGCATATACGAAAAAAGACCACCTAAGCGATCTTCTGAATGAGTTGTTCGGAATAACCGAATATGTGAACTATCCGGAAATTCCGGATGGTTGGATTAGCGTTATCGGAATTCCGGTATCGGAACAATATCAATAACTTAAACTATGTTACCCTCATCAATGAAGGTAACACCATCGAATTCGGGGAATTAAAATAGAAAGGGGCACCAGATATCCGTCGACCAAAACATCATCTGGTGTCCCTAATCACACAACTCTCCAGAATGAAGAGGGTGCATTTAGTCAAAAGATCAACTGTAATGTGGTGTTGCGGATTTTCTTTTGCCTAAATTAGGTTGCCACACCAAGCCGCTAGACAGGTAGTAACTATTGCCTGCGAGCGGGTGGCGTGGTCTTCAAGCCCCATAAGGGTACATCGAAAGCCCCAAGTGTATCGCAAACCAGATTTCTCCGCTCTGCGTAGGGACTATGATGGGCACTGTTCAGATAACAAAAAACCCCGCCGAAGCGAGGTCTTGAATGAGGCAAGTAAACTTAAGAGTCACGTAAAGCAACTTACCTTATAATTGTTGTCCATTTGTCCATTAATGTCAATAGCAAAGTTCAGCTATTTTCTTTACTTTAGCTACACGTTTACGATTATTCATTGCATTTCGCAGAGGTTCGTACAATAACCACTGAGCAGCTTTGAGTTTTTCGTCAACTTCTCTCCTGCAAGTTCTATGAGATGGCTTGGCGTATTTATTACCCCCTCTCGTTTGCATTTTGCGTGGTTTTGCAACTCGGTGATAGTAAGATGCAATCGACAACTTAGATGAACCGTGAGCGTAATAACTTAGTAATATTCCATAGGCTTGTGTGTCAGTGGCGATGACTGAATCTACGACCTGAGAAATCAACATTCCTTCATCGTCATTGCACATAGGTCTTGATGGGTTTTTACTTGGCTCAACTGTTTGCATGAATTTATAAATCATGTTGATCATGCGAATATCGATACGACCAGAATATACCCACGCCCCCCACAGATTTAACCATCCATCTAGCCAGCGAAACTGCTCATCTGTTAATTCCTTTTCTCCGATATAGCTCATCTCGCCTCCGGTAATACTGTGTGATATCTATCGCAACCTACTGAGTACATGATGCGATAACCTAAACTTTTGGCTTGGGTTGTTTCAACTATCCTCATAAAGCCACTGTTAAGCTGAATGACAGATAGATAACGTTTTGGTTTATTCCCTGTTCGTTCTGTTAATGCTCTAAACCTGCATTCTTCAATAACTGCGATTAAGTCAGTAAACATTAAGCCACCTCCGAATATTGATCCTTTCGCCTTTTCTCATACCAACGGGCCCTACGAGTGAATATTGATTTCATTCGCTTGAGATATTCGATGTCGAATTTACGGACCGTGTTATCGTGCTCTAATCGAGTTACTCGCTCTTCGCCGATTTTATTAATGAGATTAATGCGGTATGGGATGAGATTACCTGACAGGTCCCTATTGCAGTGAACACAGCCAGCGTGAATATTGAGTAGATTAAATCTTAAATGACTTGCCGAACCCCTTGACCTGTAATGACTAGCATCTACGGACCCACCTCTTACCCCATAATTTAAGGGCCGACCGCAAGCAATACATGGCTGACCGTAGTCTCGCCAAAAGATGTATTTATTTACTGCCGCTTGGGCCTCTTTGTTCCAGTCTGATTTTGTCTTTAACTTTTCCTTTCTGGCCCGCAATAACTTCCTTTCCTCAGATAAGCGTTTCTTACGGTTCTTTTCTTCGGTCCGTTTAATTTCATTTGAGGCGAATTTTATTGCGCAGGATGTGGAGCAGACTTTTTGGGTAGATAGGTAGGGAATAAATTCTTTGTTGCAGACTTTACAGGTTTTGAGCTTCGGCTTTTTAGCCTTAGCCATACATCACCCTAAAATAACTCCAAGAATTAACATGACAATAAACCATATTGCGACAAATTTTCCATAGCGTAATAAATTGGCATTAAACATTGGTTCAAACTCCTTTTGTGGTTTCTTTGGATATTTATGTTTGTGTTTGTATTTACTGCGATACCTCGCCATCTCCCTCTCCCTTGATTTTTTCCATCACTTCCAAATGAGCGTATTCATCAGCACACTGAGCACACACATAAATTTCATCATCTGTTAGCGGCCTATTGCATGATTGGCAGTTCATTTTTTTACCTTCTGTCTTAACTCATTGGCGAAAATATTCACTCGATTTTGCTCTCGATTATCAACAAGGTTTGATAATTTAATCATCGTTCTGAATGACGGTCTGAACTCATATGCCTCATCGCTGGGAAATTTGTATTGATAACCATAGGCATAATATTTATTTTTTTTCCAAACCTTTACGTTTTCACCGTTATCATTAAATGTGATTGTGCAACTACACTCTTCCACAACACCGCATTTGTCGATCAGGTAATTTAGATAATCATCCCACTCTTTAAGGTATGGACGCTGATACCTTCCAAATAACCAGCTAGCCCCGCATTGCATGGCATCTAAAATATTTTTACGTTTCATTGCTCTTGTTGCTCCTTGAGTTTCATGTATTCCGAATTGCTTGGTATCGTCACGAAACAACCTATACCTACCGCCCATCGCTCAACCTGCTCCATGAAGTGGAACATTTCACCCGTATCAAGATTTGATGTTTTCCGAAGTGTCCTTACGCGCTCTGTAAGCTGTGTAGTAACATCAACCATATCGACCACCTCGTAACCTAAGAATGTATGCTTAAGCATTTCCTTGACGGTTTCTGGTGTGTAATTGGCGTTGCTCTTACACAGATATTTGCTTATCTCTGTGCACCACATATGAAAAGTGGCATTCTGAGATAGTGAACGCTTGTTTTTCCAAGGCTTGATGATGATTCGGTGTGGTTGGTTTGTTGCTAGAACTTCTTTGAGGTGTTGCCATGCGGTATTTTTGGTTGATTCGTGGAAGAGAAAATCTACTTCCAAGTTAACCTCCTAAATTCTCCTGTTGATACTGTTCAAACCAGAAAACAACCGGTTTATCGACTAACTCAATCAATCCAAACCTTTCAGCCGTTCTGAAATTAACAGATGATTTTCTTGCCCTATCTGCCTGTTTCTTAATTTCTTCACGAAACACTTCGACGCTATAAACAGATTTAAATAGATTGCAGGGTGCGCATGCAGGAACAAGATTTTCTTGAGTATCGTTTTCAGGATTAAAACACTCTCCTGTCGCTACTATTTTTCCGTTAACCCTGTCGATTTTCCTATAAATAGGCTCCACATGATCTGCATGCCAGCCTTTTTCTGGTAACTCACAACCACAGTAAGCGCATCGACCACCGAATAGCATCCGTAGATTTTCACGTTGTTTTTTAGTCATCATTCACCCTCTGGCATTGGTGGGGTAAGCTCTGTTAACGTTGTTCCTTTCATCACTCAACCCTCTAATTAATATTGATATTCTTGGTGCAAAACTTAAATGCCCACCTGATTAGATAGGTCATCACTAATGCCTGAATAATCACTATTGGTAATGCTCTTAGATAAACATGAAGGTTAAACTCACCTAATTTATCTATCGCGATTAAAAGCGATACCGAACACCAAGCAATGAGTTGAAATAGAAATGTAAGAATGTTGCTACTAAATACCCTGACGAGTGCCTTCTGATGCCATTTCATCACTCAACACCTCGCTTAATCGCCATAACTAATTTTTAAACTTCCTGATATAGCAACCACTGCTAAAAGTAACCATCCCCAACCTGATTTTTCGTGATACATCAGAAATGCAACAGATAAAAATCCAGTAATCGGTACTAGCATGAAAAACAATGTGCCTAAAATATCTCGTAAATATTCCATCTAAAAATCCTCTTGCGTGTTAAACTGCTTGTTTGCGCCACAACTCTTGTTGAAATACTTTTGCCCCATTGACTAGCATGTCGTTAAAATCGCCAGTTCCGTCAATCCATCGGACGCTGACTTTTTCAACATCGTTATTACTTAGAATATTTCGATTGCCACATTCAAAGGCAGCTGCTAGCCCTGTTCCGTTGCTGTCAGTGTCTGCAAATATGATCAGATGCTTAACGCCTTTCGGCGCTCTAAATCTCCGCATGAAATTGGCATTTAACGTTGACCATGTGTTACAGCCGTAGACTTGCTGACAAGAAAGCGCCGTTTCTATCCCCTCGGCGATCCCCAGCGTTGATGCTACTGGGGTCATTCGAATTGCGATAGAGCCAGCAAAATCTAAATAGTTATCTTCCTGTAACTTGGTAAGTCGTTTATTCCCTTCAAAGTTTGCTTTTTTTTCGCCCTCTAAGAACGTCCTATGCAGATAACAGCCAGCACCACGATCATCTGTTGCAATTGACCAGAGCGAAGTAAATCCATTTTGTTGTGTGTTACTGTATCTGACGTGCTGAGATGGTAAAACGTTGATCCCTCTGCTCATCAAATATCTATGAGCTGATGTATCTTTAAGTGGGATTAGTGAAGCGAACCTTGCGATAACTTTTGAACGAGTGGCTTTTACATCTGATTTTGCGTGCGGTACTACTTGGCCTGAATAACTGTTTCCGATTAACCGATCTATCTCACTTGCTAAAACTCTAAAATCTTTTTGCTGGGTAAGTTCCAGTAGTTTCCAGCCATCACCAGCACCACATGAGCATATCCAAGTTCCCTTACCGTTTTTATTATCTATCCTGAATTTTCCTTTCTTTCCGCATATAGGGCATTCCCCTTGATAGTGTTTTTTCCCTGTGATTGGCGGTAATTTGTAATACTCAAATATCTCAGGCCATCGACCTATTACTGCCTCTACCGTCTTCACGATTACCTCCTAAGCTGAGCTTTTCCCGTATATCTTCCAAGTGTGACCTTGCTGATGCTATTTTTTCAGCCTCTGTTTTCGGTTTTACCTCTTTTGTATTTTTCTTCGCTTGCATCTTTGCAAAAGCGATATTTTTTGAACGAATATAATTACTAACTTCGGGAGTTATCTCTTGCGGTGTATCATGTAATCCACGAGGCCATACCCCGAATTTTTTCTTGTACGTGTGGGCGCACCAACCATCAGAAATAGGCTTGCCTGATATCTCACGCTGTTTTTGATAAAACTTGATTTGTGACCACCAACTTTGTTTTTGCTCCTTGGTAAATATCTGTTCGCCTGCTTTCAGTTTTTTGAGTTCTCGCGTTTCATCGACTTGAACATTTTCCCCAGCGAGTGGTTTAAACCCACATTTAGGGCAAACGTAAACACCTGCCGGCTTCATGTAGTGACAAGATGGGCATTCCTTCGGTTTTTTCTCTGCCTTGACCTGATCTCGGTAGCTGCTTTGGGTTTTCATGCCATCGTTTTTGTTTTGCAGGTCGTCATATTCGATTTCATCAGGGAACCCGAGAAGGTGAACCGAACCAGAGTGATCGAATATCAAACATTTATCTTTACCCTGTGCAGTACGCAATCCCCTACCAAGACATTGAACCCATCTAATTTCCGATTTTGTTGGCCTCGCGTAGATGATGCAGCGAACGTCACTATCGAACCCTGCAACCAAAACACCAACGTTAACGATGATTTTTGTAGACCCACTCTCAAAACGGTTAATAATCAACTGCCGTTCATCGTGTGGCGTCTCTGCGGTCATCACCTCAGCGTTGATCCCCGCTCGGTTAAATTCCATCGTGACGTAGTTTGCATGGCTGACATTGACGCAAAAGCAAACTGTTGGCCTGTCCTCGCCATGTTCTAACCAAAATTTGACGATATTCCCGACTAAATCAGAATCGCCCATGATTTTGGCTAACTGCTCCTCGTTGTAGTCATTGCCAAATGCCGATAGTTTTGATGTTTTTACACCGCTAACATCGGGATTATCTGGCGCGTAAAATTCATAAGGACTCAAATCACCAATTTCGATTAACTCCTTCATCGTCGTTGGTTTAATCAATGTTTCGTAGTATTCGCCCATCCAACTAGCAAAGGGTGTCCCCGATAACCCAACTACACGAATATCCGTATCTCGGATAATTTCGAGTATTTTTTTTCGCTTCATGTGGGCTTCATCGATGATGAGTAAATCAATGTTGTCAGGGAATTTGCGGCGAATTAACGTGTCTGCAGATGCAATTTGAATCAACTTGCTGGGGTCATACAGTGGGTGGTCGCGCCACAAGTAACTGATCTCATCGACTGGCAGTCCGTACTCAACAAACCGTGTTGCAGTCTGTTCAATCAGCACTGTGTAGGGGGCGACAAACATGACCCTCATTCCCCTAGAAACTAAACCGTCAGCCACGAATGCGGCTATCGCGGTTTTACCAAATCCAACACTTGCAGAAAGTAACATCGTTCGGTGTTGATTCCAGTTCTTCCTGAGCATATCCAGTGCAGTGACTTGCTTAGCTTTTGGCGTTATACTGAGCATGATTAATTCCTTTTTGCGTTACGCCCGTTTACCTCCCTCAAGGTTTTTCGGGCTATTTCCTCAAGTTTTTTTGAGTTAATGGCTTCTGCTGCGTCATTAAAATCAATAACTTGAGCACCTTTCCTGTCCATCGTGTAGTAACAGGATTTCGATATATTCCAACTCCTCCCCCCCCAGTTAAACTCTGGGTTTATTGCGTATATGCCACGCTTAAACTTGATTAACCCTACCGCCTCAAGCTCTTTGTTGGCTCTCTGAATGCTTCTCTCGCTCACGTTGAGGATCTCAGCTACCTCAGCCCTCGTCGCTACATACCGTCCATATTTCCAGTCGCAACTGTCAGTGATTAGCCCGTATAGCTCAGTGGCGGTAGGGGATACTTTTGACAAACGCTTGTAAAACTCTCGTGCGTAAAAAACTCTTGACCATATTCTCATTTTGTGATAGTCCATTTTTTGCAAAAGAGACAGAACTTGTCCGTTTAGGAGACAGATCCTGTCGTTTTGATGTCATTTAACTATTTGATTTTTAAGAAATTTCCAAGTTGTCCCTTCCTTATCCTTATAGGGGTCAAGTTAGAACTCGAATTTTCTTTTTTTGGCTTTTAAATCATGTACTTATGAATAGTGCCTTGTATCAGCATTGCTACACTTTCCAAGGAACAGGCCATAGGTTTGTATTAAATTCGGTGATTCAGGCGACACCTTGAGAGGGTTGGTTTCTCTGGCCAGTGCCTTGTTGAAAAACTCTCGGTTCGGAAACATATCCATCGAGGTAGGAAGAGTAGTTTTTTACAAAGTTTCTTAACCGTGTATTTGCAGCCTTTCTACCAGCATTTATTTTTTTGTAAGGTATAGGTTCATCGTCGAAATGCTCTTGATAAACTTCAGAATATTTAACCGATACCTTTGCTCTTATCGATGGCCTTAGCCTCAATAACATTTCCTTAATCCATTTCTCATCTTGTTCAAAATAACAATTTGGCATTAAAATATTGACGTTATACTCATAATTATCCATATTCTTTTTTAACCTCATGAAATTAAAGCCCATTAAATTTTTATTAATGAGCTTATCTATGAGTAATCAAATTACTTGACTAATACTGATTATTCGTCCAGTATTAATGGGTAAATAAAATTAAATGTTTAAACTGATTTGAGCCTCATTGATTGCCGTCTCTGGGGCTTTTCTTTTAACCTTTCCCTTCCCTTCAAGAGCCTGAATAACCCTTTCTGCATAGTCACCTTCAAGAACAACTTTCGTTGGCTTATCGCTGATATTTACAGAGTCAGGGGGTAATCCGAACTTACTCACCAACTGGCAAGCTAAATCGAATATTCTGGCTTTATCTCGACTGGATTTTGATGGGTGTATTCCTAGCGCCTTAGCGAGTCCGTTATTACCGACTGAATACATTTGTTGAATGTAAAACGTCATCAATTCGTTTGATGAGCACTCTACTTTGATATTTTTTGCATTTTCCATAGTCTATAGTCCTTTTTAGATACAGTTAGTCCGTTGCTCACGATCCTGTGAGTGTGTATTGATGTGCGCTTTTTCAGCGCTGAGATGTTAAAGAGCGAGGTGGTGCTTATGCTGCTTTTGGTGGGAAAATGTCATCTAGTGAGCATTTCGCACCAAGTTTCTGTAATGCCTCAACGATTACTCGACAATCATTAAGGCTAGGCGTTCTAATACCTAGCTCGTAGTTTGCAATACGAGATTGACCCCATCCGATTGATGAAGCCAAAACAGCCTGAGAAATTCCTAATTTTTTTCGCTGTTCTGCGATGTTATTCATTGTGTGTATCCTCCATGTCTACAACCCCTATTACACACAATATGTGATTAACTGTCAATCACGAATCGTTTAAATACTTACATCACGTTTTGTGTTAAAAGATAAGCATGAAAAAAATAAATGAAATTATCGGCGAAAGACTGAAGTCTATTCGTGAATCTAGAGGATTAAGCCAAGCGCAACTTGCAAAGCTGTGCGGATATTCCGCGGCTTCTAGAATTGGAAATTATGAACTTGGGGAAAGAAAGATAAGTGCTGATGATGCTTTAGTTATCAGCGAAGCTTTAGGTGTTTCACCTGCGGAATTGATGTTTGGTGATAGAAGCGATCAGGTTGTTAGTAACTATGAGTACCCTCTATTCACGAAGGTACAGGCTGGCGCTTTCTCAACAGAATTTAACTCATATACTCAGAAAGATGCTGTGTCGTGGATACCTACAGCTAAGAAAGCCAGTGAGCGCGCTTTTTGGTTAGAGGTTGAAGGCCAATCAATGACAGCGCCACCAGGAGGAAAGCCAAGTTTTCCTGAAGGAATGCTTATCTTGGTTGATCCTGATGAAGAGGTGGAGTTTGGAGATTTCTGTGTCGCTCGCTTGCTGAATGATGAGTTCACATTCAAGCGATTGATTAGAGAAGGTGGAATATCATATTTAGAGCCGTTAAACCCACGCTATGACCTGATCCCTATTAACGGGAACTGCACAATCATAGGTAAGGTAATCAAGTCACAATGGCCTGACGACACGTTTTAGGAGGAAATATGGCGTTTAGCAATATTGAGATAGCAAATATTAGACGGTGTATGGAATTTTTCATGGAAAAGCGTCGCCCAGCAGAACACCTAAGAGATGAATTAGATTTACAGTATCGCATCGAGGACGACTCAGTAATTATCTTTGAAATTAGGCAACTAATATGGAGTGATGGCAGAGTAGAAGAACCTATAGCAAAAATCACACATAATAGATATTCGAATTCATGGTCTCTGCTTTGGATGGATAAAAATAGTAACTGGCACAACTACGATGAAATAATGCTAGGTAGTTTCTCTGACGCCATTAGGCTCGTTGAAGATGATGTGCGAGGCTGCTTTTTTGGGTGACGACACGTTTTAGGGTGTGGTTGACAATATAAACTGTATTCTTATTGACAGAAAGATAGGAAAGTTACCATAATGGTAAATAGAAAGATTTTAAGTCAGTATACAAACGACCCTCCAATCGATGGTGACCAAAGGAAGATATCTGGTGGGCCGCTATACGCAGAGGAGCAGATTATATCCGCAGTCCAAGCAATACCCAGAACTAGAAAGTGTAAAAATGATATAGCAAACCTTCTTTTTGATTGTGATGATCTACTTAATCTAGTTAAGGAGGCTGTATCTCTTGGTCGATACAAGGACTCTGAATGGTGTACTGATAAGCCTAACGGAAATCTTTTTGCATGTGATTCATATGTATACAAGAAAAGCAGATGGTCAGAATACCAGTTTAAAAACGTTATTGATGAGTATTTTGTGAAGTTCTGCATAGGAAAGAGTGGCTCGATCTTGCTAACGATTTCCTGTCATTTATCGAGTTGAGGTAAGTATGAAAAATAAGATTTGCCCAGTATGTGGTGAGGGGCACCTTCATTCAGAATCTGAACTTGTAGAGTTTAAGTATAAAAACACCAAGAAGATGCTGGCTACCAAGTACTCCGTATGTGATGAGTGTGATTCCGAGATCGCTAGTGAAGATGATGCAAAATTTAACAAAAGATCAGTAACTGCTTTTCATAAAACAGTTGATGGGCTATTAACTGGTGATGAATTAAAAAAAATCCGCAAAATTTTAGGTATTACACAGCAACAAGCATCTATTATATTTGGTGGAGGGCCTAACTCTTTTACAAAATACGAAAACGATGATGTTATTCAGTCAGCAGCAATGGATAGCCTAATTAGATTGTCTATTGATAGTGTAGACTCATTTGATATTTTATGTCGAAAAAAAGGCATTAAAATAGAGTCAGTGGTATCTCTAAAACCACTTAATATAAAATCCAACTTATTAGAGAAAATACCAACAACAACTGATTCTAGTGGCTGGTTCGTACTTTATTCATCTAGTGAAAGCAACCAATACAACGAAAAAGCTGAGTATCATTAATATGAATGTAACCATAATTGCAAAAAAGGTAACAAAGTTAGAGTTTACTGAGCTATTGAAAGGTGAAATAGAGCAAGATAGCCAAGTTAATATAAATATTGGTAGTGACATTTTTGCAAACTCGCAAAATAAAAAACTCTTTAGAATTAAGTATCCAGTAACCTTAACGATTAGAGATATAATAAGAGTATCAATATATTATGAGTTCGATTTTGCAACGGATGAAGAGATAACCCCAGATATATTAGATTCTGATTTAGTGAAAATAAAAGCACCAAGTCTAGCTTACCCATACATAAAGTTATACCTAGAGAATATAATTGCAATATCTGGCTACCCAAATGTGAATATACCTTTCATTGATTTTTATGACACACCTTTAAACTTAAAACCAAAAAAATAATCCCCAGCCCTCCCCGCGAGGGCTTTTTTGTGCCCGCAATTCCCCGCTAGTGTGATATCTGACACAAATCGTGTCTATAAATAAAAAATTTTCCATTTCAAATCATCACGTTAATTCAATCACAAGCAAATAAACACATTTTGTGGTTGACATTAAAATCACAATTTGTGAATATACTATCCATCGAAGGCAAGGAGCCATAGATAAACAGGATGTTCGCTCTTTAACAGATAGCGCTGAAAAAGCGCAAACCAAAGACAGTATGTTTTGGGATTGGTTATCGCTCCGCTAAGCGTGAATGGTAGATAAGTGCGCTACCGCCAATCACCAAAGCAAACTGTAAGGGGAAAACTATGTGTAACTTTCACGGCTACAACAACGCCAGATTACGCAGAATGGAACGCAGAAAGGCATTGCAGGAAGAGTACGCATTAACTGAAAGGTTAAAAGCTGCAATACATGGCGAACCAGAAGTAGAAACAAAGCGCCCTACCTTATCACTAACACGCAAACCAATTAGCCGAGTTGAAAAAGCAATTTCAATTCGCAGTACTAAAGTTTATGACTCAGTAGATAATACCTGCTTACCGAACTCTAGTATTTACTTAGCTAAATATCGTAAGTCAGGAACATTATTAGAGTCTGGAGAAGTAACGGCTAGAGCATAGACACACCCAAGCAACCACGGCTACGCAAGCCGAGCAGTGAGTTCGGGGTTACGGCGAGATAGGAGATATTATGAATAATGAAACTGAAATTGAGCAAGCAATTAAAGAGTTTAAAGAAAGTGGTGAGTTAAGTACTTTTCATATTATAAAAATAGCTAATGAGGTGATGCTAAAAATAAGAAATGAAATTAAACCATACTCTAACGATGATAATTTCAACTCAAACTCAATAGCAAGAGCCATACTAAAAACAGCCCTTGCAGCATTAGATACTTAACGTTTTTTTGTAAAAAAACCAACAGGAGGTGGAGCCTCTTTTTTGTATTGTTTCTTAGCTACTTCTAAACACTCAGGATAAAGCGATTCAATTTCCGCCATTAATTGCTCTGGAGTTTTGATGGACTCTTGTTTTGCTGCCAACGCCAGCGCCATATCAAAAGCAACTCGTTTAACAGGGTTGTCATCAGAGATAACTCTATTACTCATTAATTCAATCCTTTTAATTATGTTGGGGTGATTGAATTATACACAGATTTCTTATGTTGGGGAATGTAAGAACCACCTCGCCTGATGTGGTTAAAAGCAGGCACAGTTAACTAATTACAGTCCATTCTGTGGGCTGTGGTGAGTTGATTAATAGATAGGAGATAGAGATGGAAATATGGTTTAAGGAGTTTGAGTCACATGGACGTCAGATTCTAATCAAGAAAGCTCATGACGCAGATGAGCAAAAAGTCGGAGTACAGTATTGCTGGCCTGAGAAGATTTTCGATGTCGACTTTGGATTATGGATAGATTACGACGACGATGACGAGGAAAGTTGCGAACAAGCAAATAAAGCTCGCGACGAAATATTTGAAGCTACCAATCAAGAAGTTGTAGACAACGCAGTTAGTGAAATCATTCAAATGCTTAAGCTGGGTGATTAGCATCGTGTTTAGTTAATAACGGAGGGAGTATGACATGCCAATGTTCAAAGTGGCTTGTAAATGGAATGGCGAGCCTTGGGAAAAGGATATTGAAGCAGAAGATGAAGGTGATTGTGCAGAGCATATTTATTTATGGGCAGTAATTGGAGCTAAGGCAAACATCACGGAATTAGATATCCAAGAAATATCTCAGCAGTAACCCACCGCACCAACACCAGATAACCACCCTATCGCTCACCTAGCGAGGTAACAATGAAAACTAACTATTACAGCGCTATGCGTGATTGCATGGCGGTGCGTATCACTACGCCTTTTTTACAACTCGCACGTCAAGCGGCAAGGATAGCCGTCTCAACTAATAACAAGGATGTCTGGCGGTTGGCGAGTCAACTACAGAAGATGGCTTACGGGAGGAAAGTATGTCACTGACTATACGTTACACCTATGCAGATATGACCAGTAGAAACCGAAATAATGGCACGGAAATAGCCTTTCAGAATCTTAACGATGTCCGCATTGAAACAGAATCATTCAGGGAACTTACTCAGTATTACCAACCTGAGCCATCAGAAGTCGTTGATTATGTCATTAATCAGTATGACGCAAAGTCACTCGCAGCAGCTATTCATCTCTCAGGACGAGGGGAAGTAGTCGCAAAGATACTCAATGAGTTGTATTTCAGGAGGGTTGCGTGATTACCAACACATACGGACTCAGAAACGACTGGTACGAACGCCAAATGGAACGAGAAGCGTTTGTTAATTCTCAGGAAGAGAAAATATCAGTTGATGAGGTTATGGATAGCCTACCAGAAGAACTACTGTGCATGGATTTAGCAAGGAAGTTAAATCCGGTATTTGAAATTAGCCCTCAAGCGCTGGATGCGGTTTTAGATGGAATTAGAACAGCTATTCAGATCGGGATAGATAAGGAGATATTGTGAGTACGTCAATTATTGAGTTTGTGCAGCAACAAGAACCGTTGTTTTGTAACGCACTGACAGATCAAACGATCACATGGGCTAAGGAAAGTCAGTTCGCAATCCAAGCGTTTCAACGGAATGACAGCCTAGCAAAAGTGGCAATGGAAAATCCTGCAAGTGCACAGAATGCAATTATTAATGTGGCTGCCATTGGAATTACATTAAACCCTGCAAGTAAGTTGGCGTACTTAGTTCCTCGTAATGGATTCGTATGTCTTGATATTAGCTATATGGGTCTCATGCACCTAGCTCAAGCCACTCAAGCTATCGAATGGGGTCAATGTAAATTAGTACATGAGAATGACGTTTATGAATCTAATGGTCTAGACACCCCGCCAACCCACAAATATAACGCATTCAGTGATAGAGGTGGTGTTATTGGTGGTTATTGCACAGTGAAAACGGCAAGTGGCGACTATCTCACGGAAGAGATGAGATTGGATGAGATAAAGGCTGTTGAGGCTACGAGCAAGTCAAGAAATGGCCCATGGAAAACATGGTGGGATGAGATGGCTCGTAAAACAATTGTGAAGAGAGCAAGCAAATACTGGCCTCGTCGTGAAAGATTAGATCAAGCCATTGATTATGTGAATACCGAGGCAGGTGAAGGAAATTATTTTGATGTTCCTGAAAGTAAAGCAAAGGACATAACGCCAGCAAGCGAGGATCAACTAAAAGCTATCACGGACTTGATGCTTAAAGTTAACGGCGAATGGAGTGACGCATTCTTCGCATTCATTAGTAAAAAATTCAACCATCAAATATCCCATCCAGAGCAATTAACCGCATTTGAAGCCAATACCATTATCGACATGCTAAGGAAAAAGGCAGAAGGAAAATGATTAGTAATGACATCATTCTAAGCAAAACAGGCATCGATTTAACCAAGATAGAGCAAGGAAGCGAAGAATGGATGTCTATCAGGCTTGGCGTAGTAACTGCCTCTGAGGCATGGAAAGTTATCTCTAAGCCAAGATCAGGAACAAAATGGACAGACACAAAGAAAACATATTTAAACACCCTTATTGGTGAAGTCTGCACGGGAGTTTACAAGGAGGTATCAGCAAGGACGCTGGAATGGGGTAAAAACTACGAATTAGAAGCAAGGATGACATTCGAGTTTTACACCGGATTAACGGCAAAGGAAGTGCCAATAATATTCAAAGATGAGCAACTACGGATAGCTTGCTCACCAGACGGCATTTGCAGTGATGGCTCAGGATTAGAGCTTAAATGCCCGAACAACACGGACGTATTTATAGACTTAGCATTGAATGGAATCGATGCAATGAAAAAGGAATATGTGGCTCAAGTTCAATATTCCATGTGGGTTACAGGTAAGGATATCTGGCACTTTGCAAATTTTGACCCACGCATGCCGGCAGGGAAAGAAATCGCATATTTCCTTGTTGAGCGTGACGAAAAAATGATGAAAGAATTCGACGAGTTAGTGCCTGAGTTCATCGAAGTAATGGATCAGGGGTTAAACAAGTTAGGCATTCAATTTGGCAATCAATGGAGTGTATATGGCAAGTAAAGGCGTGAATAAATGTATTCTTATTGGTCACCTGGGGCAAGACCCTGAAATTCGATACATGCCATCAGGTGGCGCTATTGCAAATCTCACATTGGCCACATCGGAATCGTGGCGTGATAAACAAACTGGTGAGATGAAAGAAAAAACTGAGTGGCATCGAGTGTGCATCTTCGGCAAATTAGCAGAAATTGCAGGTGAATATCTGCGTAAAGGATCACAGGTATACATAGAAGGTTCTCTGCAAACCAGAAAATGGACTGACCAGAACGGACAAGACCGATACACAACGGAAGTGGTGGTTAATGTCGGAGGAACAATGCAAATGCTAGGCGGTAACGGTGGTAATCAGGCAGGAAGCCAGAATCCACAGTCTCAAGGATGGGGTCAACCTCAGCAACCGCAAGCACCAAAACAAGCATCGAGTAATCAAGCGCCGCAAAGTGAGCCACCGATGGATTTTGATGACGATATTCCGTTTTGACCACCCTACCCGTTTAAACAAAGGATATAACCATGAAAACTTTACACGGTCGTTGCATTCAGAGATGGAAGCAACGATTCAAGAGTGTTTGTGATTCTAAGGTTTCACCTTATTACAGAAGACGCGACTTAAAGGGATTTTGTCGTGAATGTGGTGTCATTACTGCTGACATGATGATTCTAAACATGGCAGAGGGAAATGCTCACGTTGATTTTGATGGAGAGCGCCACGGATGGTCGCCTGAATTTTCAAAGTTCTTTGACGAGAATCGAGAGAAGTACATTACCGAAGCACGTTTGTTTCTCAACGAAGAAGCTACTAATGACGAAATAGACGACTTAATAGAAGAAGAAATATCTAATTGGAATTAGGGCTCAGTGCAAGGATGCAAACAGGAGATAGATATGAGCAAGAAAATGTATTTACACGCATCAACTAACAATATCGGGTCTGAATGTAAAACTGAACTCGATATCACAGAAGACGAATGGAACAAACTTACGGAGAAAGAGCAAGATCAACTTATCGGCGATTTCATTGCTAATGTTTGTGATTGGTGGGTGCAACCAGAGGAATGAATATGAAAGTTGAACAGTCTCAAGTTACTAAGCTGGTAATAACTGATGTCGAGCGTCACGACCCTATCCATGTCTACCTTGAGGACTACGGTGATAACCGTCAAGGCCGAGTGACTATTAGTGAATTCGGTAAATCATGGTCATGTTACTGGGGCGGTATGGGTATGTCGCTCATTGAGTTTCTATTGTGGATAACAAACCAGTATTGGATTGGTTATTTAGATTCAAGCTTAGAAAGGGAAATTGACGCTGATAATGAAGAAAATATTGCATTTGTCAGAAAGCAAATAATCGAGTTAAGAAAGAATAAGGATATTAACGAGTTTGAAGCTCGTAGCATGTTTGATGATGCTGAATATAGGGATGATATAAAACAGGATGTACTTAGTTGTGACCCATTTAATAAATATGGTGATCTTCTTGGAGATGATCCGTGGTTAGCTCCATGGCCTAAACAAGAAAACCCCGACTATTGGCGAATGGAATCACGATTAAACGCTATTCGTGAAGCATTAAAACAAATAAAGGTGAATTAAGGAGGCATTTTGACAGTGGATTAGTCACATGGATGTGGGTATGATCCCCGCTTTAAATAAGGAGGACTTATGAACGAAAGAGATTGGGTTGATTTGGTTGTTGCTGGATCAAGTGTTTTATCATCATTGGGGATTTTGGCAACTATCGGTGTTTATTTTTGGCAAAAAAATGATAAAAACAAAAATAATGATAGAATCAAGAATGCATTAATAATTGAATTAGAAATGATAAGCTCACAATTCAAAGAATTAATAGAAATAAAAAATTCGCATAGTAATAACACTCTAATACTTTCGAAAATAAATAATGGAGTTAGTATATCAAGGGATAATGGAAAATTAATACATTTAAAAAAAATAGATAAAAATAGAATTGAGCT
>OBXQ01000151.1_pt1 | contig 56792 bp, 50 predicted proteins | sample 1476641 | NCBI WGS metagenome assembly OBXQ01 (sample SAMEA2580174, study PRJEB22360) | human gut metagenome | biome: human gut; feature: human-associated habitat; material: faeces | place: Denmark | collected 2008/2010
GAAGCTACCGCGCGCGCGCCCCGCCCGAAGATGACCCCCCCCTGCCGCTTCAGAGGCAGCTTTAACTCCTTCAGTGCGGCCAGTCCGTAGAGGCAGGCCAGCACCGGCCCTTTATTGTCCAACACTCCCCTGCCGTAAAGCACGCCGTTTTCCATATGCCCGTTAAAGGGAGGCTGTTTCCAGCCGTCCCCGGGCGGTACCACATCCAAGTGGCCGATGGCGCAGACATAATCCTGCCCTTGGCCGTACCGGGCGTAGCCGATATAATTGTCCAGGTTGACGGTCTCAAACCCCAGTTCCCGGCTGAGGGACAGCGCTCTGTGAAGGGCCGCCCGTACCCCGGGACCGAAAGGCGCGTCCGCCTCCGCCGGCTGCTCCACGCTATCGATCTGCACCAGCTCCCGTATGGAGGTGATCATGGGCTGCTCCAGGGCTTCCACGGCCCGGAAGATTCGTTCCCGGAGCGCTGTCTCCACGCCCTGAGCCGCCCGTTCACGCTCCGCTGCCCGTTCATACTCCGCCGTCCGTTCACGTCTCGCCGCCTCTTCACACTCCGCTGCCCGTCCCATCTATTCCTCCACCGGCGCCATCCGCGTCCGCATATAGTCCTCCATCCACTGGGCGGAGGCTTCCTCGCAGGTGCAGTGTCCGTCTTTGCCCCGCTTTACCAGGTAGACGGTAGGTTCCAGGGACTGGGTCACCACAGCCACGGAAAAGCCTTCGATGTTGGTGGCCGCTCCCCACTGGCCGCGGTTGTTCATAGCCACCACCGACAAATCGCCCGCCTCTCCCCTGCGCTCCTTAAGCTCCGCCTCCAGACGGTTTACCGCCGTCTCGCAGGCGTCCTGGGGGCTCATGCCCTCGCCCATGAGCCGCACGATCTCGTAGGAGATACAGCCCTTCATCAGGTCCTCCCCCAGGCCGGTGGCGCTGGCCGCGCCCCGCTTGCTGTCCGCATAGAAACCGGAACCGGAGATGGGGGAATCGCCCACCCGGCCTTTTTTCTTCATGAACAGACCGCTGGTGGAGGTGGCGGCGGTCATCCTGCCGTCCTGGTCCAGGCAGGCCATTCCCACAGTGTCGTGGCCTGAATAGGGTTTTAACTCCCGGGCCGTCATCTCCTTCACACGTTTGCGGTAATGGGCCTTGGCCCGGTCCGTCAGCATGTTCTTGCGCTCAAAGCCCTCCTTCTGGGCGAATTTCTCCGCCCCCTCGGCGACCAGCAGGTTGTTCACTTTCTCACAGCTCAAACGCCTTGCGATGGAGATGGGGTTGGCGAAGTCCCGGATAGCGGCTACCGCGCCGATGGAAAGGGTATCCCCATCCATGTAGGCCGCGTCCAGCTCCACCTCCATCTCCTCGTTGGGCAGGCCGCCGTAACCCACAGACCTGTAGTACGGAAAATCCTCCACCGCCCGGATGGCTGTCTCGACAGCGTCTCCGGCGTTTTTTCCTGCCGCCAGAAGCTCCGCTCCCGCCGTTATCCCCTCAGCGGCCATGCGCCAGGTTGCGATCATACCCCACATATCAAACTCCTCCTGTGATTAAAAGCAGATTTCCTGTTTCAGCTGCGCCGTATCCTGGCCGTCCGCCAGGGCCTTGGCCATCCTGCACATGTTGTGCAGGGCGTCGTTTAAGCCGGAACCGCCCTTTTTCGGCGTCCTGACAATGGCCACCCGGTCCTTGTACGCCTGGATTGTGTCCGTATTTTCCTCGGACATTGCGGCAAAAGCCCTGGACTTGGTGGTGCTGTTTACGTCGCAGGCCACCCGGGCGCTCATGGCGGCGTAATCGGCATAGTTGAAGGCCGGGCCACAGATCACCACGTCGGGGTTTAACTTGTTCACCATGGCGCACAGCTTTCGGCTCACCTCGCCGGGGTCCGCCAGGTAGGTGCCGCTGCCGCAGCACAGGCAGGCCACCACATGGCCGTCCACCTCTTTTAAGAAGGGCTCCATCATAACCGCCGGACCCACCGGCTCCTTCTTCCCGGTCAGGGGAACCATGGCGTCGTCCTTGGATCCCAGACCGGCCTGGATCTGATCAAATATCATGATAATTTTCATGGTCGTTTCCTCCAAATTTCACTACAGTTTTACAGGTCGTCAAAGGACAGATCGTCCAGGGAAATATCGTCGTCATCCTGGGCGGCGGTGGCCTTGGCTTCGTCCGCCAGATACTGTTTATCCATCATCTTGATGAACGGCATGTAGACAAAGATTCCAAGAACCAGCAGGACCAGCTGGAGCACGGCGCCCTGCCAGCCTGTGGACAGGAAACCGGACAGCACCACCGGCATAGTCCAGGGAATCGCCACGCCGCTGCACAGCGGAACCAGCCCGATGGACATACAGATGTAGGAAATGACGATGTTGATGGTGGGCACCAGCATGAACGGGATCAAAATCATGGGGTTTAACACAATGGGCAGACCGAACACGATGGGCTCATTAATTCCGAACAGACCGGGCACCAGCGAAAGCTTGCCAAGCTCCCGGATGCGCTTGGACCGGCAGAACAACAGCATGGCGATCATCAGGGACAAGGCGGAGCCGCAGCCGCCGAAGGTTGCGAACAGATCCTGGAACTGCTGGCAGATGATGTTCGGAATGGGAGCGCCGGCCTGATACGCCGCCAGGTTCTCCGCAGACAATGTCTGCAGGATTGGGTTGAATACCGCAGCCACCACGGACCCTCCATTTACGCCGAAGAACCAGAAGAGGTGCAGGAAAATGTACGCGATCACCATTGCAGGAAGGGTGTTGCCCAGCTTTAAAAGCGGTACCTGAAGAATGGTGAAAATAAAGTCAAAGGCGCTGTGGAATGGGGTCATGGCGAATATGATGTTGATCACAAAGAACACCAGCATGGAGACGCCTGCGGGAATCAGAGCTGCGAAGGATTTCACCACCGTCGGCGGCACGCCCTCGGGCATCTTGATGACCCAGCCCTTCTTGTTCACCCAGGCGTAGATGTGGATGGACAGGAACGCGCAGATGATTCCCACGAAAATACCCTTGGAGCCGACCCAGTCCAGCGGGATACCCTTCACGGAGCCGCCACCCTCTAACAGCACCTCGTAAGGCATGATGAGGAACCAGCTCACCATGGCGCTGGCCGCGCCGAAGAGTTTATCCACGTTCATCTGCTCCGCAAAGGAGTATCCGATTCCGACCACGGCCAGGATCGCCATGATGGAGAAGGTGGCGTCCGTGGGTTTTGCGAAGTAGCTGACCCAGTCCTCGCCGAAGAACCGCGCCCAGAAATCGCTCCACCCCGGAATCGGGAAGTTGGCGATCAGCAGGAAAAAGGAACCTACGATCAACAGCGGCATGGACAGCAGAAAACCGTCGCGGACCGCAATCAGATATTTATTTTTACCGATTTTCTCAGCCAGAGGCATGAGAACGGACTCTAATTTGCTCAACATTTTGATATTCCCCCATATCGTTCTATTTTTTTATTTTGCTGCTTTCATCAGCTTGATTGCGGACTTTAAAACCTTTTCTCCGTTCATCATACCGTAATCCGTCTGGTCGATCACCTGGATCGGGATGCCGGAGGAGCCGTACTTCTCCACGATCTCACCGTAGCGGTATTTTACCTGGGGGCCCAAAAGGATCACGTCGGGATGGCGCTCGCTGATGATCTGTGCGATCTTACCGTCCGGGAACGCCTCCACCTCGATGGGGAGATCGTGACTGTTGGCAACCTGCTGCATCTTGCTTGCCAGCATACTGGTGCTCATTCCTGCGCTGCAAAATAAATAAACTCGTTTCATGATTGATTCCCTCCTGATTTTCCATTCAATATTTAGTCTGCCAGTTTTTTCTCAAGTTCAACGATCCGCCGGTAATTGGCAATCATTTCCTCGGCAATGATTTTAAAGCTCTCGGCGCTCATCAGCTGGTCCTCCGCGTGAACCAGGATCAGGGAACCGCCCACCGGTTCTCCCGCCGCTTCCTTCTGGATCAGTTCGAAGTGTGCCTCGTGCCCGGTCAGAAACTGCTTCTGCCCCGCTTCCATACACTGGGCTGCGCCGTCGAAATCCCCGGTCTTGGCCTTCTGGATTGCCTCGATGTAACTGGAACGCGCTGCGCCCACATTGGAGATGATCTGAAAACAAATCATTTCTAACCCTTCTACCATTATGATTTCCTCCTTCTGATTTTCTGTAAGCGCGGCCGCCTATGTTTTACCGGCGCCCTGCTGCCTACAAGCAGAAAATGCAACTGCGCTTTGGGGCGCTCGCTGCATTTCTTATGAACTTGCCTTTATTATAAGGCCCTTATTCTATTATTTACCGTAACCCGTTTTCCTAACAGCTAGGAAATATTATCCGGTAATCCGGTCGATGAATTCCTCGTAGGAGCAGGAGGAACAGATTTTTGCCAGCTCCTGGGGCTGGTTCACTACATTGCTCACCCAGTCGAAAAAGATCTTGATCATGCGCCGGTCGCCCTCGTTGATGGCGAAGAGCATCACCAGCCGCACCTCGAAGCCGCCCCATTTTACGGGATTTTTCAGCTGGGCCACCGCGATGGTGGAATTCTTTGCAAAAGCGCCGAAAGCGTGGGGAATGGCAAAGGCGTTGACAAAGGAGGTGGGGGACATCTCCTCGCGCTTTCGCACAATTTCCTTGAACTCCGGCTCCACGATCCCGGCCTGCTCCAAGTCGGCGCAGAGCAGGTCGATGACCTGACCCGGTGTATTCAGGTCCAGATCCTGGTAGTAATGTTCCTTCCGCACCAGATTGCCGATGTGGGAGGCGAATTCCAGCTTGAAACGCTTCTGGTCCAGCCGGTTTACGGCCTGGAGAATGTTGGATTCAGTCTGGGAATCCACAAACAGATTGATGTTCACCGTCTCCACGTCCAGCCTGTGTTCGATGGGAAAGGTACACAGAATCAGGTCCGGGTCCATTTCCCGCACAATCTCCTCCTCAAAATAGGAGAAGGTCCTGACCACCTCCATCCGCTCCCGGAACATGTCGGAAATCTTCTTCTCACACATGGCGGAGAAGGACTGGTTGTGGGGCAGAATCATCACGGCCCGGTACCGGCGGGCCGCGTTCAGGCGCTCGCTGGCAGCGCCCAGGTGTAGGGCGATAAAACCGCTCTCCACGTCGGAGATGCTAAGGCCCAGCTTTTCTTTGAGAAATTCACCCACGTAGATCCCCATCTCAAACACCAGGGGATATTTGCGCTTGATTTCATCCAGAAAGACGTCCTCCAGCTTCACGCCGGTTTTCAGGCGGTCGATGAGGCCGTGGATGTGCATTTTCAGGCCCGCGATCAGGTCGGCGTCCTCCCGGAAATCCAGGCCGAACAGGCAGAACACCTTGTCCAATGCCTCGGCCACCAGCTTTTTGGTGTTCAGCCACCGGCCGTTCAGATTCACATAGTCGCTGGTATAGTTGGAAGCTCTCCGGCCCATGATCACCAGGGCGAACATGCCGATCTCGCCGTCGTGGACCTGGATATGCAGCCGCTTGCCGATGCGGTCGAAAAAGGTTTTGGAGATCTGGTATTCAATGGTGTCCGAAAGGCCCTGGCTGTTGTCCTCCATGTTGATGTAGTTGGAGCAGTTCATCCGCTCGATGCTGGTTCCCGCGTGGAGAATCAGCATGGGAAACAGAGCCTCATGGATGGCGTAATCGTATTCCTCCAGCACTTCCACGAAAATGTCCTTGACCTCGATCAAGTCAAAGCTGCGGTACAGGTGGGCCAGGGTATTTAAATTGAGGAAATTCTCCTGCACCTCGGCCACCAGCAGATCCCGGTAAAACCTGCGTTTGCTGGCCTCGTCGCCCTTTAGGGAGATGCACTCCCGGCTGCGCACCAGCTTTAAATTGGCATAAGGCTCCAGCATGCGCCGGATGCGCTTTAAGTCGTTCTCAATGGAGTATCCGCTCACATAAATCTGGCCCTGAAGCACGGTCAGATTCAGTTCGCGGGCCTCGAACAAAAGCTTGTGGATGATGTAAATGCAGCGGTCCCCCGGTGTCTGCGGAAGCTGGTCCTTTTGGATCCCCGCATCAAGTTCAGAGGCCGGCGGTAAAACCGCGGCCTCCGGATTCAGGCGATAACCCTGGCGAACATTTGACTCGATGGGCGGCGGACTGCTCCGCCGGTTGATGGCTTCCACATCGGACCGGATGGTGCGGTCCGACACCTGCAGAATTTCCGCCAGCTGCCGGCTTGTCATATAGTCCCGCCGTTCGGCCAGCAGGGCCAGAAGCTGTTCCTGTCGTTTGTTCTGCATGTTTTCTCTCCTCTAGCGAACTTCGCGGAACGCGAACACCTTCCACGGCTCAATGTAATCCAACAAGACGTGCTCGTAATCCGGCAGACGGCCGATCACGTTCTTGCGCCCGTCGTTTGGCATGTCCTTTAACACGATGTGTAACTCGCCCTTGTACTTGGAGTAGCCCTCGTTTAAGATCACCACGTCGCCCCGCTTCAAATCCCGGGTGTTGGCAGCGGGCAGAGGCTCATCGGCGTAGGTCACCCTGGGCCAGGTGGAGCGGATCATATACTCGCTCAAATCGCCCCGGACCACATGCTTGGGCTCATAGTAGAGAATCTTTTGCTCCAGGGGCGTCAGCTCCTTCTCCAGCTCGAGGCCGAAGGTGAGAATGGACGGATTGACCGCCGCACAAGCCGCCATCTCCTCGTCCGAGGCATAAGCGTTGGCGATGATCACGTCGTCCACCATGCCGGTGGCAAACAAATGGCGCACCTGGAAATCCATGGGCGTAAAGCGGTGCATCTCCAGGGTGCAGAGCCCCTCGTTCACCGGCCATGGGCCATAGGTGCCGGGCGCGTTGCTGGAGACAAAGGCCGCCACCTTAAGCCCCATTCCCTTCATAACGCCGTTGCAGCGGTTGAAATGTTCCAGGCTTAAACCCGTGTACTGCTGAGGATAAAAGTTGTGACAGGTGATCAGCTTGCTTTTATCCGGGTGGTGGTCCATCACGTTGGCCACATAGACCAGCTGGGTGCTGGCGTTGAGCTCGATCTTAAGCCCCTGGGGATTGTAGGTCATCAGGCTTTCCTTCATGCCGTCAAAGCCCTCGTCCAGGCGGATGCCGTCCACGTGCATCTCGCCGAACACCGAGAGATCCTCATAGGTAATTCCCATCCTGGAGAACACCGCCGGACTCACGTCCGTGATGATCTCCAGGCCCGCCTGGTGCGCTGCATCCGCCCGGGCCTTAAACTCTTCGATCACGGTCTCCCGGCTTTTCCCCTCCATACTTAAAAGGCAGGTAAAGATTCGTTTGAATCCGTACCCTCCCGCCTTTTTAATGTAAGCGATATCCTCCTGTAAATCCGAATGCTCCGGGTAAATCGATATTCCCAATCTTGCCATGGTGTTCCCCTCCTGATTAGTTTGTAACAGTTCAGACGGCGGAAAATTGGCGAGGGAAGCCGCGTCAAGCTTGCTTGTAAGCGGATTTTCGTGCCAATTTTCCCGCCGTCTGAACTGTTACAATTATTTTGCCGTCTGGCGGCTTCTGCTGTCTATTATAAGCAGATCAGCAGCCAAAAACAGGGAAATGTTCTTCCTAGCTGTTAGGAAATTTTCCCTGTGGAGCGGAAACATCACAGAATCATCTTGAGAAATCCCACCAGATATCCGATGGCCGCTTCCTCGTCCGGTCCCTGGACGGTTATAACCAGAGAATCCCCCTGGCGGGCACCCAGGCTCATGAGAGCCAGCACATTTTTGCAGTCCACCGGAGCGCGGTCTCCCACCTGAAGGGTGATGCGGCTCTCATAGCCGGAAGCCGCCCGTGACAGCTCCATGGCGTTTTTGGCGTGAAGCCCCTGTTTTACTGAAATGACATATTTAAAACGTTCCATAATTTATCCTGTCCTTTGTTTATCATTTGTATGCGTTGCGGTTCGCAGGTTACTGTACACTCCGTTTCCAGTAACACGCTTCGCGATGCACAGAAACGGCAAAAAACGCCGTTTCGCGCCGCTATCCTCGGGTTTTCTGTGACTTCCGCTGCGCTCCACTCACAAAAAACGCCTCGCGGGATATTACCTGTGAACAGTAACATTCGCAGATCATTTCCATTTTAACACAATTCACTTTGCTTGACAATGCCAAGGGGCGCGGGTAGAATAAAGGAAATGTAACAGATTGGAAAGGATTCTGACCTATGAAGCTTCAACGACTGCTCAGCCTGACGCGTCAGGCCGTGGACCATTACAATATGATTGAGGAGGGCGACCGCGTTGCCCTGGGAATGTCTGGCGGGAAGGACAGCCTGACCCTGCTCTACGCCCTTAGCCATCTGCAGAAATTTTATCCCAAACGCTTTGATTTGTGCGCCATCACTGTGGATCTGGGACTGGGCAATCTGGAGCTGGATCCCATCCGGGCGCTCTGTGAGGAGTTCGCCGTGCCTTACGAGGTGGTGCCAACACAGATCGGCAAGGTGCTCTTTGAGACCCGCAAAGAGTCCAATCCCTGCTCTCTCTGCGCCAAGATGCGAAAGGGCGCGCTGAACAACAAGGCATTGGAATTTGGCTGCAATAAGGTGGCCTACGCCCACCACAGGGACGACCTGATCGAGACTGCCCTGATGTCGCTGATCTACGAAGGACATTTCTACGCCTTCTCCCCCCGCACCAAGCTGGACCGCACCGGCCTCACGGTGATCCGGCCCCTGCTCTACGCCTCCGAGGCCGAGGTGGTGGGATTTAAGAATAAATACCACCTGCCGGTCTGCAAAAACCCCTGCCCCATGGACGGGCACACCAAACGGGAGTACGTGAAAAACCTGATCCGGGATCTGCAGCGGGACAACCCCACTGTCAAGGACTGCCTGTTCCACGCGGTGGTGAACGGAAAAATAGAAGGGTGGCCGGACGTCGAATGACGTCTGGGCCACCCTTTCAGGTGTCAGTTGCTTCCCGGTCCGCCTCCGGGTCCGTCCTCTCCGGACAAACTGCCCGAGCCGCTGTTCCCTCCGGGAGTCCCACTTCCTCCGGAGGTGCCTCCTCCGGGTGCCTCCCCGGCTCCGGGAGCGCCGTTTCCGCCGGGAGTACCTCCCCCGCCGTTTCCGCCGGGGCCATCGCCGGGCGCAAAAGAGCTGGTCTCCTTTTCCGGAGCTTTGGTCGGCTGAACGACGGGTTTTCCGCCCGGGCCTTCCGATTCGCCGGAATCCGAGGTGGTCTCCCGGGCTTCGGTGGTGGAAGTCACGCCTGGACCCACTTCCCCGGTGGTCTCAGGTTCTGTCTCCGCAGCGGTGGTCTCCTCCTGGGTGGTTTCCTCCACCGTCTCCTCGGCGGTGGTCTCCTCAGTGGGAGCCTCGGTTACCGGCTCGGTTGCCGCCGGCTGTGCGGGCGCTTCCGTCTGTTTGGAACCGCCGCCGGAGCTGCTTCCGCCGGTGGGAGCCGGTTTTCCCTCCTCGTAGAGACCGCTGTCCTCGGAAATCTTATTGCTGATCGTACGAACCTTCGACGAGGGCTTGTAATTCTCCTCGCCGTACAGGAACTGGTGCAGCTGGATCACGTTGCTCTCCAGGGTGGTGGGGATGACACAGTCCATTCTGCCGATCCGCTTGGCCTGGCGGGAGAATGGGAATCCGCCGGTCTGGGCGATATTATATTTGCTCACATTCTTGGCCATGGGCAGTACGTCGTCGATGCCGATGTCCGTGGACAGCTGTGGAAGTACCGCAGACACCAGATTGACCAACGTCTTGGTATCCGCCTGTTTGGCCTTGTCCAGGGCCAGGGAGATCACCTTGCGCTGGCGCTCCGTCCGCTGGTAATCCGTGTCCATCAGCCGCAGGCGGCAGTAAGCCACAGCCTGAACTCCGTCCAGGTGATTGAGTCCGGCGCTCTCCAGATGGTGGGAGCCGATGCCGGTGGATTCCACGGTCTCGGTGATAAAGGAGTTGATGTATTCAAACTCCGGCCCTGTAATCTCTAAGTCCACCCCACCCAGAATATTGATGGCGTCCGCCACCGCCTTCCAGTTGAAGGTGGCGTAGTTGTCGATGGATAAATCCAGATTTTCCTCCAGGGCCTTTACCGCCTGCTTATGCCCGCCCTTAAAGTAGGCTTCGTTGATCTTGTGGTAGGTGCCCTCCGAGTTAATCTTTAAGTACGTGTCGCGGTATACGCTGACCAGCTTAATATCGCCGGTGGCCCGGTCCACGGTACAGATCATCTGCACATCCGCCAGAGCGTTTTTCTCCACGCTTCCGTCCCGGGAGTCCACTCCGAATACCGCCACAGTCCATGTGCCCGTCTGTTTGTGAACAAAGGCCCAGGCCAGGCTGCCAAGCCAGAATACCAGGGCCAGCAGAATCAGATTGCGGATTATTTTACCGATACGCCTTTTCCGGCGTTTTGGCGTCTTGGGGCTCCGTTTGCTCCCCGTCATCTCCTGTTCCTCCTCATAAGCCTGCCGTCTGCGGGGAGCCGCCTTCTTAGCGGCGCCTGAGCGCGCTCCGGGATTGCGGGAATTGCCCTGGCTTCGGGAATTCCCCTGAGGCCGTGAAGCTCTGCGGGCCTGAGCTGGCGCTGCGCTGCGAGGCGGCCTGCCGTTTCTCATTGGTCTGCCGGACGGCGTCTCTTCCAGAGAAATGGGTTCCAGGCCGTCCTCATCGTCCATATATGCTTCATTGTCATATGCTCCGTCATAATCGTCGTCGAGCCAGTCCCCCTCCTCGTAATCCTCCTCATAGAAGTCTTCCGGCTCATCCCTGTATTGCTCCCGCTGCCGGGCCGTTTCCCGCACCGGCCTTTCTCCTGCGGTTCGCCGTCCGGCGGTCCGGGATTTTCTGGAACGCATGCGCTCCAGCTCGTCGTCATAATCATTGTATCGCATCGCTTTACAGCTCCTCTTTTATCGGTTAGTCGATCAGTCTGCGGTAATGGGCCCATTCGGGTGTGCAAATCCCCACTTCCACGTTGTTGATATTGCCGCTGGTCTCCTGCAGGCAGATCATCTGTCCCTCGGCGTTCCAGCCCAGGAACATGACGACATGAGCATTTTCGCCGGGGCGGATACAGATATCGCCCGGAAGCAGCTCATCCTTGCCCACGGCCGTGCCGCAGGAAACCAGCGTGCTGGTGCTCTCCCCGCCCAGACGCTTCCCGGTGGCGGACCAGTAGACCCAGTTGATCCATCCGGAGCAGTCCAGGCCTTTCAGAAAACGCCCGTCCGCGTCGGGGGATACCACCACGCCGAACCGGTTCCCCATATAGCCGGGATTTCCGGGTTTTCCGCCCCAATAATAGGGGATCCGTCCCACGGAGGCCAGCGCGTAGCGGACCACGTTCCGGCGCTCGGCGGAGACGCCGTCCGGCACCATTTTCATATAAAGGTCAATTTCCAGGGAGGTCAGGGGATTGCGGACCACCACGCCTTCCACGGCGATGCCGTAGCGCTCGTACCAATCCTCTCCCACCAGCGTGTTCACATATCCGCGGGTTTCTGCGTTCCAGCCCGGCCAGCCGCCCTCTCGCAGGTTCGCCGGATTGTTGCCCGCGGCATCCCGCGCAAACAGACCCTTTTCCTCCGTAAGTCCCGCCACCTGGAGCTGGATCTGAAGATCCACATGTCCGGGACAGGCGGACGCAGAAACTGCTGTCTCCGCTGCTGTGGTCGTGGCGTCTTCAGGCAGGGACGTCACGCCGGGGCCTCCGTTTACCCCTTCAACGATCACCCGCTCCTGGGCGGGGACGTCGGGGGATTGAGATTCTTCTCCGGATTCTGCCGTTCCCGCTGCGTCACCCCCGCTTTCACGATTAGCCGCTGAGGCTTCCGGATAAGAACCTTCCGAGGGTTGCTGCGCTTCGTCGGAAGGATCCGCCGCTGCTTCCCCATTGCCGCCTGTCGTAGCCGCTGCGCCGTTCGTCTCCCCGGCGCTATTCGTCTCAGCCGTCTCACTCACGCTATTCGTCCCGGCTGTCTCCCCAGCGCTATTCGTCTCAGCCGTCTGGGCCGCCGCCTCCGCTTCTCCCCCGCCGTCCGTCAGACAGCCGTCGCAGTAATAGACCGGGCTGATCTGGCAGGTGTAACCGTGGGAGCCGCTCCAAAGCTCCAGCGCATAGGCTTCAAGCTCCCCCAGCCCTGAATCCGGCTCATAATACTGGTACACGTTGGTCATCGCCAGGATGTCCTTGATGTTGGACCTCCACTCCGAGGCCGTCCCGTCGCCGTTTAAGTACGTCACCTGAATGCCGGAAAACTCCGGCACAATCCAGGTGGCGGGATCGACGGGATTCTGGCCCTGGGCCGACGGGTTGTATGTTCCCAGCAGCTGGTCGGCCGGCACGCCGAGTTTTGCGGCCACCGAGGAGGGCGTCTGGTTGTAAAGGTCGTAAATCTCCGAATTCCACTGGGACTCCCGGGAAGAGAGCTCCTCGTAAATCTGTTCCGCATAACTGACGGCTCCAGGGCCTCCCTGTTCCCCGTCTTCCGGGTAAAGCTCCGCCAGGTTGAGAACATCCGGCCTCGCCGCTTGTTCCGTCTCCGCAGGGCTTGCGGTATCCGGGCTTGCGGCGGCGTGGCTTGCGACAGCCTGAGACGGAGTCGCCTGCGCCGGTTTTGTACCGGCTGGCAGAGCCGCCACAGGTGCCGGAGCCATGGTGCGCACCGGAGTCCACTGCTCCGACAGCGCGCCCACAGCCAGCCCGGCGCAGGCCATCACAACCCCCACAGCCATCTTGTATCTGTATGTAAACCACATCTTGCGTATATCGATACTCATAACTTCCCCATGTCTTTTGTATACAGGTTTCAATGCACCGCATGCCATTATACCACATTGCAGTGCGAAAAAACAGAACAAATCTCTTAATAAATCATTACATGTAACCGGCAGTGCGCACAAAAAACACAGACTCCGGTCCGCCGCTTCAAAAACGGCAAAACCGGAGCCTGTCTGGCTCGTTTTCTATAAAATTGATGGTCCTCACAGGCGGCGGCAACGTCCTTACAGGACGATCAAACAGGACATTCTGATCCCCCGGCAAGCTCCTTTACCACATCCAGCAACACGTTTGCCCCGGCAACGGCGTCTTCGTCGCGGGTATATTCCTTCGGGTTGTGGCTGATTCCGCCGATGCTGGGCACAAAGATCATAGCCGTCGGACAGATTCTGGCCAGCATCTGGGCATCCTGACCTGCGCCGGAGGTCATACGCCTGCAGCTTAACCCGCGGGCCGCTGCCGCCTGCTCAATCGTACTCACGATCCCCTGGTCAAACAGGACGGGATCAAATTCCGTCAGGCGTTCAGTGGAGATTTTTACATGATCGCTCTGTTCCAACTCGTTGAAGTACCCGGCCAGCGCCTTCTCATCCGCTTCCAGCTTCGCCTTATCCGAATTGCGCAGATCCACGGTAAATACCGCCCTGGATGGAATCACATTGATCGCGTTGGGCTCCAGCCGGATGGTGCCCATCGTGGCCACGCCGCCGGATTTTTCCACCAACTGCCGCAGGAATACGTTCACCTTAGCCGCGGCAAGCCCGGCGTCCGCCCTCAGAGCCGTGGGCGTGGTTCCGGCGTGATTGGCCGCCCCTTCGATGGTTACCCTCTGCCAGTGGATGCCCTGCAGATTCTCCACCGCGCCGATTTTCACATTCTCCACGTCCATGATCGGCCCCTGCTCGATGTGAAGCTCCACAAATGCCTCAGGCTGCAGAAAGCCCGGCTGGACCGTCCCCTCGTAACCGGTCCGTTTCAGTTCTTCCCCCAGAACCGTGCCGTCCGTTCCCACCATGGCAAGTGCCTCATCCACTGCCATTCCTCCGGCGTAGACCAGGGAACCCATCATATCCGGGGAATAGCGCACGCCCTCTTCGTTGGTGAAAGCGCCGACGACAACCGGTCTTGCGGTCCTTATGCCCGCCTCCCTCAGGGTTTTGATCACCTCAATCCCGCCGATCACACCCAGGCAGCCGTCGTATTGCCCGGCATTGATCACCGTGTCAATGTGGGAGCCGGTCATCAGAGGCTTCTCCTGTCTGTTTTCCGCTGTCTGCCAGATGCCGAACATATTTCCGATCCGGTCCACCACCAGCTCAAGGCCCGCCTCCCGGATCCAGCCCGCCACCAGGTCCCGGCCTTCCTTCTCCGCGTCCGAGGCTGCAAGACGGGTTCTCCTGCCCTCCGCATCCTTTCCAATTTCTCCCAAAGCATGGATTCTCTCCATCAGTCTTGCTCCATTGATTGATAACATACACACATCTCCTGTCTGACTCGTATTTCAGTTCAAGCGCTTTCCCTGTTTGGTTGACCGTATACCGGAATTGTATCAGGAAGCGGCGTGAGATTCTATCAATAACAGACCGGCTTCTATCAGATTTATCCTGAATTTTTGTTCCGGTCTTTTATTTGCGCAGAATTCATGTAAAATAGAGTCAGAGGAGGTGTGGCGGTATGAAACAGTCGTTTCCGAAATGCAATCAGTCCGACATGGAATTTGTGATATCCACCAATGAAAAACAGCAGGAAGAGGTTCGGTTTCTCTCTGGGGATTTCCCGGTTTCCGTCTATACCCAGCACTACCGGTACGCCGCGTCCGACTATGTGCCGCTCCACTGGCACGGCGAGCTGCAGGTTCTCTGGATCGCGGAAGGGGCGTTGGAATATAGCGTCAACGGCCGCCATTTTGTCCTCGGCCCCGACAAGCTTCTTCTGGTCAACCGCCGCCAGCTCCACGGATCCCGGACCATGGGAGGGGATAGCCGGACCCTGTGCATCAACTTTACGCCTGACATTTTTCATCCGCTGATTCGGGAAAACTACGTCCTTCCGCTGCTGCAGAGCGATTCGTTCACACACTCCCTGCTGCTCCTTTTGCCCTACCAGACCGAGAAGCTTAAAACATTTTTGAACTGGAAATGCGAACCACTGCAGTATTTTTCCGTTATCAATTTTCTGTCTCTGGTTTTCGAAGATATTTTAGGCAGCAGTGAGAACACAAAAAATCCGCAAAACTATGAAGAAATCAAATTGATCCAGACCATGATCCGCTTCGTCCAGACTCACTACGCCGAACCGCTGACCGTCCGTCAGATCAGCGCCTACGCCATCACCAACAAAAACCGGTGTACTGCGCTGTTCCGCAAATACACCGGCCTGTCCCCCATCAAATATTTAAATGAGTACCGTCTCTACACTGCCAAAAATATGATCGTCAGCTCCGACAAACCGATCTCGGAAATCAGCTCGGATGTGGGCTACAACCAGATCAGCTACTTTATCGAACAGTTTCGCGGCAGCTACGGCCTGCCGCCCCTGAAATACCGGAACCAGTTTGGCCGCAGGCAGCCGGAAACGGACGCTGCTGCGGTTTCCGTCGCCTGCCAGAACAAAATTTCCGGTTGACGCATAATTTATAGTGAGCTATAATAAATCACAATCTATCTGGGAGGAATAGAGAACCATAGCATAGCTAAGCGCCAAGCACCTTTTTCCGGGGCCGTGAACAGCCCGAGGCTTCAAACGCCCTGCGCTGCCGGAGAGAAGGTTAACGAGGTGGAGAGAGAATCGAAGTGTTCGGCGGGTGCTCTCCCATGCCGTCCGGGCGTGTAATGCGCAGTGAAATATGCGGGTAACCGCAAAACAAACGCGGCGCAACCGGACGCCCTGTCCCATCGTCAGGGCCATTCAGAAACAAGTTCCAGAAACACAAAAACTGATTCGTACCCGAAAACGCCCAAGCTGTGCCAGGGTATGTTTGAAAATTCATTCCTGCCATCTGCACATCCCACTTTGCGGTATATTTGTCCCGAATTCGGTTAACGTAGCCCGCTACGCCTCCCTCATCCGGGACAAATCTCCCACAAGCTGGGACGCACAGATGTCAGAAAGCAATTTCCAAACACACCCTAGGGCGCTTTTGAAGCATGCCAAAAGCTATTTTTGGCGGCAAAACGGGCCGCGAAGCAGGAAATGCGAAAAAATGAATCGACAGACAGAGACCTGTGAAACTGCCGAAAAAATTGGCAGCTTATTTTCTGATGGCAAAAAACAGGAAGCACGACAAAAATGACCGGAATTTGAGAGAGAGGAAGTAAAAATCTATGTGTGGAATTATCGGATACAGCGGCCCGCTTGAGGCCGGAAAACTGTTGTTAAACGGCCTTGCAGGCCTGGAATACCGGGGGTATGACAGCGCGGGAATCGCCTATTTTGACGGGCAATCCAAGATCCGGGTGGTGAAAAAAGTGGGCAAGGTGGCGGCTCTTAGGGAGTGCGCCGCCAAACTGGGGGACGTCTCCCACTGCGGCATCGGCCACACCCGCTGGGCCACCCACGGCGGCGTCACCCAGGAGAACGCCCACCCTCACCGCTTCGGCAGGATTACCCTGATCCACAACGGGATCATTGAAAATTATCATCAGCTCACTGTGGAGTACGGCCTGGAGGGCAGACTGGTTTCCCAGACCGATACCGAGGTGGCGGCAGGCGTCCTGGACGCGATCTACAGCCAATGCGGCGGCGATCCCATGGCGGCCCTGAAAGCCTTCGAAGCCAGGTTGAAAGGCTCTTACGGCTTTTGTATCCTCTTTGAGGACCATCCCGGGGAAATCTATGCCCTGAGAAACGTCAGCCCCCTTGTGGCCGCCTACACGCCCTCCGGCGCATTGATCGCCTCGGACCTGACCGCGCTCATCTCCTACACCCGGGAGTATTTTGTGGTGCCGGAGCATCACATTGTGCGTCTGACGCCCTACAAGGTGCGGCTCTACGACATGGACGGCAACAAGGTGGCGCCCGAGATGATGGAGGTCAGCTGGAATATGGATGCGGCCATGAAAAACGGTTTCCCCCACTTTATGCTCAAGGAAATCCACGAGCAGCCGGAAGCCCTGAAAAACACCATTCTGCCCCGCCTGGCAAAGGGCCTGCCGGACTTTACCGACGACGGCATCCCGGACCGGATCTTCGCGGACTGCGGGCGGGTCCACATCATCGCCTGCGGCACCGCCATGCACGCCGGTATGGTGGCCAGGGCTCTGATGGAGCCGCTGCTTCGGATTCCCGTTGCCGTGTCCATCGCCTCGGAGTTCCGCTACGAACAGCCCCTGGTGGACGCTCAGACCCTGGTCATCGTCATCTCCCAGTCCGGCGAGACCATCGATACCCTAGCCGCCATGCGCCTGGCCCAGGGCCTTGGTTCGCCGGCCTTAGCCGTGGTCAACGTCAAAGGCTCCACCATCGCCAGGGAGAGCGATTACGTGCTCTACACCCACGCGGGCCCGGAAATCGCCGTGGCCAGCACCAAGGCTTACTCCGTGCAGCTGGCTGCCCTCTACATGATCTGCTGCCGCATGGGCATGGTCAGGGGGAAGCTGGACCAGGGCGGGGCGAAGGCTTTTATGGGCGATCTGCTGGACGCCGTTCCGGCCATGGAAGCCATGATCCAAAAGAAGGACCAGGTGCGAAACCTGGTGACACACCTGATCAATGCGCCGGACGCATTTTTTATCGGAAGGGGGCTGGACTACGCCTTCTCTCTGGAGGGCGCGTTAAAACTGAAGGAGATCTCCTACATCCACTCGGAGGCCTATGCCGCCGGGGAACTCAAGCACGGTACCATCGCCCTGATCAGCGACAGGGTTCCGGTGATCGCCATCGCCACCCAGGACAAAATCTTTGCCAAGACCGTGTCCAACGTGCGGGAGGTCAGGGCCAGAGGTGCCTTTGTGATCCTTTTGGCCAAGGAGAGCGCCCGGGTGGAGGAGGATATCGCGGATATTCAGATCCGAATCCCCGATCTGGCCGACCAGTTCACCGTGTTTCCCATCGCGGCGGTGCTGCAGCTGATCGCCTACTACGCATCCGTGGGAAAGGACCTGGATGTGGACCAGCCGAGGAATCTGGCGAAATCCGTGACCGTGGAGTGAGAACCTTTATTGCACATCAAAAAACGGGCCGCGCAGTTGATTCTGCGCGGCCCGTTGTGACATTCTGCCGGGGGTTACTGTTTTTTCTCCTTGTTCCATCTCTGCTTTACTTCCGCGAAGCTTAAGATCACGTCCACCGCGCCGTCCAGACCGGTGACGCTGCTGTTCAAACAGAGATCATAGCTGCGGGGATCGCCCCACTTCTTGTTGGAATAGTAGTTGTAGTAGCTGGAACGCTTCTTGTCGGATTTGATCATGATATCCTTGGCCTTGGAGAGGTCCACCTTGTAGGTCTCCTGCATTCTGGCCAGCTTGTCGTTCTCATCGCCGCAGATAAAAACGGAAACTACGTTGGGGAAATCCGCCAGCGCGTAATCCGCACATCGGCCTACGATCACGCAGGATTTTTCACTGGCCAACTTTTTGATGGCGTCGAACTGAGCCAAAAAGATCTTGTGGTTGATGGGCATGTCGGAGTAACCGGATGCCGTATAACCCATGGAGTAAGAATCCATCACCAGGGAGTATAAAAAACTGCTGGTGGGACGCTCGTCATGCTTTTCAAACAGTTCCTCACACAGCCCGCTGTGTTTGGCCGCCAAGGACAGAAGCTCCTTGTCGTAGCACTCCACGCCCATGCGCTCCGCCAGCTTCTGGCCAATCACCTTACCTCCGCTTCCACTTTGTCTGCCGATTGTAATAATCAGATTTCCGTTCATTGCACATTCCCCTTTCCGCTATAACAATTCTATAATGCATGCGATGTCTTCCATCTATACTCATATTATACCGCAAAGTTTCAGAAAAGTATAGAGAAATGAGCAAAAAAATCAAATTATTGCAAATGTATTTCCACAAAACATACAACAAAGGCCAAGAATTGGCGTATTTCCCGTAAATACAGGGGATTCCGCTCATTCTTAGCCCGTCTGTCTGCACTGTCTGATTTTCAGCCGGCTGCGCCGGAAATGCTACTCCGGAAGGGTCCGGAGCAGCTTGGCAAAATAGTCCGGAAGGGGCGCGGTGAACTCCATGTAGGCTCCGGTCCGGGGATGGCGGATGCCCAAAACCCCGGCGTGCAATGTCTGTCCCTGCAGTCCCGGAATGGGGCACCTTGCCGGACCGTACACCGCATCGCCCAGCAAGGGATGATGGATACTGGCCATGTGTACGCGGATCTGATGGGTTCTCCCCGTCTCCAGACGGCACTCCACATGGGTGTACTGCCGGAAGCGGCGCAGCACCTTGTAGTGGGTCACCGCCTCCCGGCCGTTGTTGTAGTTGATGCTCATCTTCTTGCGCTCCACCGGATGGCGTCCGATGGGCGCGTCCACCGTGCCCTCGTCCTCCTTAACCACTCCGTGGACAATGGCCTGGTAGCGCCGCGTGATGGAGTGCTCCTTGAGCTGTTCGGCCAGGCAGCTGTGGGCCAGGTCGTTTTTACAGGCGATGATCACCCCGGTGGTGTCCATGTCGATGCGGTGGACAATTCCGGGGCGCATGACTCCGTTGATACCCGAGAGCTGTCCGCGGCAGTGGTCCAAAAGGCCGTTGACCAGGGTGTGGGTGTAATGGCCGGCCGCCGGATGTACCACCATCCCTTTGGGCTTGTTGATGAGAATAATGTCCTCGTCCTCGTAGAGTACGTCCAGGTCCATGGGTTCGGCCAGAATCTCCGGCTCCACGGCCTCCGGCACCTCCAGTTCGATCAGGTCGCCCTCCTGAACCGCATAGCTGGCCTTCACACCCTGGCCGCCCACCAGCACCTGGCCGGATTTCAACAGCTTTTGCAGGTAGGAACGGCTCAACCCCTCGCAGACGGAGGTCAGATACTTGTCGATGCGCACGCCGCCGTCCTCATCCGTCACCCGGAATCGCTCCATCACTCCGATTTCTCCTCCTTCTTGTGCAGGGAAAAGCAGGCCATCTCCTCCTCGCGGTAGTAAAAGAACACCAGCAGAATCAACAGAAAGGCGGAGATGGTCACATAGCAGTCCGCCACGTTGAAGATCGGGAAATTGATCAGCTTAAAGTAGAGAAAGTCTACCACGTACCCCTGTCCGATGCGGTCGATCATATTTCCCACCGCGCCGGCGGAAACCATCATCAGACAGACGGCCATGGGCATGTAGCGCTCCGTGACCGGCATTTTCCAGAGCAGATAAACCACCGCAGCCAGCACGACCAGCGCGATGAGGAAGAAGAAAAATTGTTTGCCCTGCATCATGCCGAAGGCCGCGCCCCGGTTCTCCGAGTACAGCAGCTCAAACACACCGTCCCATATCACAAAGGGTGGCTGGTTCATCAGATGCTTGACGGCCAGACCTTTGGTCCACTGGTCCAGGCCCACCAGGATCACAAACCCGATGAGAAAGCTGGTGAAAAACGAACGTTTTTGTTTCATATGTCGATTACTCCTTTGTCTCCATGATGCATTCCAGGCCGGCCTTCATCTCAGCTTCCGTCACCGTGCGGTCCACGTAGGCTTTTCCAATCTCATTCAGCAGAATGAATTTCACCACTCCGGCATCCATCTTCTTATCGTTTAGGGTGGCGCGTATCACCTCTCCAGCCTCAAGGCCGTCCACGGTCACCGGGATGGAGAATTGCAGCATGGCGTCCCGGATATCCCGCACCTGGTCCTCTGAAATCAGGCCTCTTCCCGCGCTGATCTCTGCGGCGGCCACGCAGCCTGCGCCCACGCAGTGCCCGTGGAACATGGAGAAATCCTTCAGCTTCTCCACCGCGTGCCCCAGGGTATGGCCGAAGTTTAACAGTGCCCTCTCTCCCTGCTCCGTGGGATCCTGCTCCACCACGTCCCGCTTGATGCGGTTGCTCTCCAGAACCATCTCCTCGCAGACAGACAGGTCCCGGGCCAGTATCTGATTCCGGTTCGCCTTCAGCCAGCCATAGTATTCCCGGTTCTTGATCAGCCCATGCTTGATCACCTCGCCCATTCCGGAGGAGAACTGCTCCCCATCCAGGGTTTTTAAGGTTGCCAGATTGGTGTAGACCAGCCTGGGCATGTGAAAGGCTCCCACCATGTTCTTGTAAGCGTCAAAATCCACGCCGGTCTTGCCGCCCACGCTGGAATCCACCTGGGACAGCAGCGTGGTGGGAATCTGGATAAAGTCCACACCCCGCAGATAGGTGGCCGCGGCGAAGCCGCATAAGTCGCCCACCACCCCTCCGCCCAGGGCCGCCATCAGGTCCTTGCGGTCAAAATGATTCAGGATCAGATGCTCGTACAGGCAGCGCACCGTGTCCAGATTCTTGTGCTCCTCTCCCGCCGGAAATACGAAGGTGAGAACGGTTTTGCAGCATTTGGACAGAATCTCTGCCACCTCGTCCAGATAGAGGGCCGCCACGTTGGAATCCGTCACCAGGCAGATTTTGCGCTCTGAGAGCCCCAGCTTTTCCACCTCCGGGCCAAGGCCGTTAAAATCCGGCTCCATCACAATATCATAAATCGCTTCCCCGTCCCGGTGGACGGTCAATCTCTGTGCCATCACATTTCCTCCTTTGAAAACCAGAATGGGCAGACCGGATTCGTCTGCCCCTCCCAAAAATCAAACCATGAAGAAACAGACCATCTCTTTGCCGGCCAATCCGCCGCCCGCCTGTCAGGGCTTGGCGGGAGCGGGCCCGCACAGCTAAAAAACAGTCTGCTTGTCCATCATGTTCTGTTTATAACCGGATATTCAGCCCGGAGATGTTGTCAATGGCTCCTCCGGCTGCCAGGATGTCCTGAAAATCACCGGACAATTCCACGCAATCAGGCGTTGCAATGAAGATATAGTTGGATATCTTCTGCAGGTTCCCGTTCATGGAGTAGGTCGCTCCCGACGTAAAGTCAATGATCCGCTGCGCAGTCTCCGTATGTATTCCCTCCATATTCAAAACCACTGCCTTTCCTGCCAGCAGGTAGTCGCAGATATCACGGGAATCCTCCATGGAGGTAGGCTTGATCATGGTCACTTCCATGCTCCGTCTCATAGGTACCACTTTGGGGTTTGGCCTGCCTAAAAACCTAGTTTTTCCTTCCGGTTCGTCTTCATCTTCGTAATCGGTATTCCGCTTGGAGAACAATCCCTTTTTAGGAGCTTCATCCTCAAAGTCTTCATCCAGGTAGTAGTCGTCATCCTCTTCGTCACCATTTAATCTCATGGTATCCATTAACTTGCCCAACAGACTCATTTTACACTCTCCAATCCTATATCCGGGCGCTCCGGCAATTTGATGCGCCCTTATCGTGCACCGAAAATACTGGTGCCGACTCTCACCATGGTTGCGCCTTCCTCAATGGCCACTTCAAAGTCACCGCTCATTCCCATTGAGAGCACACCCATAGTAACATTATCGATGTTTTTGTCATTGATGTCAACAGAAAATTGATATAATTTTTGAAAAATTCCGCGATTTTCCTCAGGATTTTCTACAAAAGGCGCAATTGTCATGAGTCCCTTGATGTGCACATGGGGGAGGGAGCTGATCTGGCGGATGGCCTCCTCGGCATCTTCTAGGAAGAAACCGTACTTGCTCTCCTCTTTCGCCACGTTGATCTCCAAAAGCACGTCCACATCCAGGTTTCGCTTGGCAGCCTCCTGTTCGATCTGCTCCGCTAAGCGCAGGGAATCCACCGCGTGGATCAGAACCGCCTTACCGATCACCTGGTGCACCTTGTTGCGCTGCAGATGGCCGATCATATGCCAACGGATGTCCTGGGGCAGGGCAGGCTGTTTTTGAAGAATCTCCTGCACTTTATTTTCACCGAAATCCCGGGCGCCGGCCTCATAGGCCTCCTGCACCGCCTGGGCGGGTTTGGTCTTGCTCACTGCGATCAGGGTGACGCTCTTTGGATCCCTGCCAGCCCTGAGACAGGCCGCGTTCACCCGCTCTCTCACTTCTTCCAGCTGTTCTTTTATCATCATGATCTTCCTCCAATCTTGTTTGACAGGCCGTTTCAAACCGTTATTGATAAAGGATCTGCCCCTCGTGCACCAGCGACGCATCCAATACGATATGGTCGTACACGGACAGGCCGTATTTCATGCCCCGGGTCACGGTGTAATACTCGTTGTTGGAATCCTTGATCTCAATCTGTTTAAACACGGTGTAGCCCTTATTGATGTTGTAAACCCCCTTTAAGGAGGCGGTCCGCCCGATCTGATAGCGCTCCGTGGACTGGGGCTTCACCACATAGTCCCCGGCTTTGAACTCCGCGCTGTCCCCCAGGTCCACATAGTAATATTCGTCGTCCGACGAGTAGATGGTGGTAGGGACAAATACCACGGAGGTGCCGTTGGCGTCGTACACTTCCTTATTAAAGCCCGGGTCGGAGCTGTCCCCTCCCTGGGTCATATATTCCACGGGAATCAGGTAAAAGCTTTTTTCCGTTACCGCGCTGATGGGAATCTTGAGACCAGTGGTCTGGTCGGTCACGATCTCAAAGTTCACAAACCGGTCGGAAATGAACTGTTCCAGATACTTTGAAAAGTCCAGCCGCCCGTAGGTCTTACCGTCTTTGCCGGTGTAGGTGGAATAGCTGCCCGGCACGGTCATGGAATAGTCGGTAAAGCGGACCTTCAGGGCACTTTTTCCGTTGTAGAGCTCCCGGTCCTCGTCGGTGAGTGGAAATACAATGGACCAGTTTTCCGAGGTAATGATCTTGTAAGCTTCCTTGTTGCTGTCGATGCGGGCCCCGGACTGGTTGATCTTTTTGGAGTAGTTGGTGCGGTCGAAATCCTTCTCCTCCACGTCCTCGGGCTTTTTGCCCTCGTATCCGTCAAACCCGTAGGAAACCACCCCGGAGATGTCCGAGGTCACCTGCTCAAAACTTAAACCTGCCTGGCTGGCCAGCTTGTCCAGCTGGTCCAGGGCGCTGAAGCTGGCGTACTCCATCACCGCCGCCTCCAAATTGTAGCGGCTGTCGTATAGGGTGGAGAAATTGTCGTCCTTAAAGGAGAGGACAAAGGAGTTCAGCTGCTTTTTCAAGTCCGCTAGATTCTCGGCCGAGATCGCCTTCTCCCCCTCCGGGGAATCCTTTAACAGATCCTTTAACCCTCCGGTTTCATCCAGGGAGTAGATACGCGTGCCAACAGAGGCGCGCTTGCCCTCCCGCAGGTAGAAATTGATGTAGCCGGGGCGGTCGGTGTAACGGACCGCCTCCTCCCGCAGGATTAGTCCCGTATAGCTCTTGTCGTTGACGATGCCGCCCTCCACCACCTCGTAGAATTGGATCTTTTCCCTGCGCAGGTAGGCGGACACGGAGAATGTAAGGTACACGAAGATGATCGCGAATATGATCATGCCCACGTTTAAGTTTAAGGGCCTGCGGTACCGGACGAGCTTTTTTGGCTTTCGTTGCGCCATGAGGCCGGACCAACTCCTTTCCGGAAAATTCTTCACATGAAAAGCTGCCTCCCGGCCCGGCATACTTACGCCACAGCACGGCAGGCAGCCTATCACTCCTGTCAGTCATTTTATCATAGGTTCGTCCATCTGTCCATCACTCCTGACCGCAAAATCAGGCAGGACAGCGGTCTATTTATTACAGGGAAATCACTACATCGCCCTTGGCGCACTCCGGAAGCTCAGTGGCATCCAGCGAGATGCTCAGCACGAAGTTTACATGATACACTTCACTGATTTTTTTCAAAGTTATGTAGGTGTCGGAAATATCCTCACCTTCCAGAACGGCCAGCTTTAAAAAGCTATCCAGATACATCGTCTCCAGATCATGATCCTGAGAGATGATACCACAGATAAATCCTACAAATGCTTCACTGGTTGTAATGGGGAAATTCTGAACAGTAATCAGACGGATTTTATTGTTCAGCTCATACATGTGCTGAGAACTTTTATCGAGATAAACCACTGTGCCCTTGGCACCCTTGATGGCCGAATTCGCCATATCCAGCAGATGTTTCGTCTTGCCTTTTCCTTTTCTTCCTGCAATAATCTGAACCATAGCTATCTCCTCCTTGAGTTATATATGTTGTATAAAAAATCAAATGAGATTAATCTAATTATAGTATAAATATATATAAAACGCAATCACTTATTTGACTATTTTTGAAATTATATTTGTCATATTGTCATATAGGCCCGGACGGCTGTCCGCTTTCATCACAACGGATATGTATTCGCGGTCCTCGTCGTCGCGGCTCGCCATGACCAGGCAGTAACCTGCGGCCTTGGTGGTGCCGGTCTTTCCGCCGAAAACAGTGAGTCCGTCCGGAGTCTTGCGCTCGCCGGTCATAAACCAGTTGCCGCCCTTCCAGGTCTTGGAGACCGTCTTGCCGTCGGCGCCGCGGTAATTGGCCGTGTAGGCGGTGGAGCCGGTGATCTTGCGGAACATCGGCTGTTTCAGCGCCTCGTTGAAGATCAGGTAAAGGTCGTAGGCCGTGGTGTAATGGTTGGGATCGTTTAAACCGTGAGGATTCATGAAATGAGTGCCCGTGGCGCCCAAACGTCTGGCCTCCTCGTTCATCATATCCGCGAATTTTTCAATGCTGCCCGCCATGTGGACGGCGATGGCCGCTCCGGCATCGTTTCCGGAGGGGAGCATCAGGCCGTACAGGAGCTGCTCCATGGTCAGCTTGTCCCCGGGTTTGATCCCGGCCAGGGTGGCCCCTGCTTCCGTGATCACCGCATCCTCCGTCACCGTCACCTCATCGGCCAGATTGCCGTACTTGATCGCGACGAGGGCCGTCATCACCTTGGTGGTGCTGGCCGGATACAGGCGCTCAAAGGCGTTCTTGCTGTAGATCGTGCTGCAGTCGTCCAGGTCAAAGACCGCAGCCGCCTCGGAGGTGACGGAATCGTCCGCATAGGACTGTTCGTCGCCGACGACGCAGAGATCCCGGGCAAAGGCTGGGGCAAACAGTTCCTCTTCTGAGAGCACTGTGGGCGCGCTCAAAACGGGCATGCGCTCTTCCAGGGAATAGCTCCCGGACAGACCGGCGGAACAGCCCGCCAGCGAGACAGCCAGAAATAAGGCCGCCCCAGTGCCGAGTAATTTGGATCGCATTATTTGTAGGCCTCTCTCCACTCCAGATCTCCGCGGTCCAGAGCCTTGATCAGCAGCTCCGCAGTGGCCAGATTGGAGGCCAGGGGAATGTTGTAGCTGTCGCACAGGCGGATCACGTTGTTGACATCCGGCTCGTGGGTCTTGGGGGTGAAGGGATCCCGGAGGAAAATCACCAGGTCCATCTCATTGTGCTCAATCTGAGCGGCCATCTGCTGCATGCCTCCCAGGTGTCCGGCCAGATACTTGTGGATATTCAAGTTGGCCACCTCCTCGATCAGACGTCCGGTGGTGCCTGTGGCGTACAGTTCATGTTTATTCAGAATGCCTCTGTATGCAATACAGAAGTTCTGCATCAGCTTTTTCTTGGAATCATGGGCTACCAATCCTACATTCATTATTATACCCTCCTTAATATTTTAGCACTTGCTTGTGCACAGTGGCTAATGTCGTGTTTCGCGCTGCAGTCCAACGTTGAGAACCAGCCCCATCCCGATGAAGATACTGATGAGGGAACTGCTGCCAAAACTGATAAACGGCAGCGGCAGGCCCGTGTTGGGGAAAATTGCCGTGGCGACGGCGATGTTGGCAAATGCCTGGAACGCGATCAGCGTGGCCATTCCGGCGCAGATCAGACGTCCGCCCAGGTCCTTTGCCCGGGCCGCCATAATCAGGCATTCGTATATGATCAATAAAAATAATATGATAACTGCCATGCAGCCTATGAATCCCAATTCTTCACCGATCACGGCGAAAATGAAATCCGTCTGCTCCTCTGACAGAAAATTGCCGTTTTTAACGGAAGCGATGGTGGTGTTGTACAACCCCTTGCCGTTTAGCTGGCCGGAACCGATGGCGATGATGGAGTTGGCCTGTTGATAGTAAGCCTGCCCGTATTTTTCCGGGTTAAACCACGCCAGGATCCGTCCGGCCTGATATTCGCGGATAAATGGGATCAACCCGTTTAGCAGCAAATAGATGAAAGTCCCCGTCACCGGCAGTACCACTGCCAGCGTGCCCGCGATCCAGCGGTAACTGATGCCGCTGGCAAACACGATGCCGGCCACCATAATCACCATCACCAGGCTGGTGGAGAGGTTTGGCTGGTCGAAAACCAGATAGGCGGGCAGCGCAAACAGCAGCGCCGCCGCCCCGATCACCGACGGCTGATTAATCCGCTCCTGGTATTTCATGAAATACCAGGAGAAGAAAATAATCAGACCGATTTTGACAAATTCCGATGGCTGAAGCTGGCCGATCACCGGCACTTCAATCCAACGCTTCGCATTGTTGACTTCCTTACCCCAGACCAGCACCGCCACCAGGCTCAAAAAGCAGATGATGTAGATCACCGCGCTGAGGTTTAAAATCCGGTGGTAGTCCACCAGGGACAACCCAACCGCCACCGCCATGCCGATGAGCACGCCGAGAATCTGCTTGCTCACCATGGTTTCATTTAAGTTGGTGGCGCTGCGGATCACCAGGATCCCCAGAATGTTGAGCGCCGTCATATACAAAATCAGGCGAATATTATAGTGTTTAAACTCATAATCATAGAACATAATCAGTACAGCCCCTTATTCGGTATGGAACGAATGGGTATATTGGCACAGAGCATGGTCGGGGGCCTGTCCGCCCCCTCCAGACCGCCTGGAGTATCCATATGGATCTGGACCTTGTCTTTTTCGATCTCCATGTATTTGGAAATGACGAAAATCATGTCATTTTTAATCATTCGTATCATCTCCGGCGAACAGCCCGCCTTATCCGACACCAGCAAAAGCTTCAGTCGGGCTTTGGCGATATCCCCGGAGCGCTTTGCCTGAAAACCGCTTAACCATCCCACATTTACACCGTCCCCTCTAAGCGCGCTTTAAGATGCCGCACAGTCTGGCGAGGAACCGCTTGGGCTGCTCCGGTCCGACCACGGGAATGTTCTCTCCCAGAATCCGCCGGCAGATGTCCAGATAAGCGGATCCGGACTGGGATCCCATTCCAACCAGAGGTTCGCCCTGATTGGTGGATACGACGATGTTCTCATCGTCCGGCACGGCGCCGATAATGTTTACTGCCAGAATGTCCGACACATCGCTGAGAGACATCATATCGCCCCGACGCACCATATCCATGCGGATGCGGTTGACGATCAGGTCGATCTCCTCCATCTCCGCGTGTTCCAGCAGGCCGATGATACGGTCCGCGTCGCGGATGGCGGATACCTCCGGGGTCGTCACGACCAGGGCCCGGTCCGCGCCTGCAATGGCGTTGCGGAAGCCCTGTTCGATGCCGGCCGGGCAATCGAGCAGTATGTAGTCGAAGTCGGAGCGCAAATCATCTACCAGCTTGACCATCTGTTCCGGTGTTACGCTTGTCTTATCCCGGGTCTGCGCTGAGGGCAGCAGATAAAGATTGGGATATCTTTTGTCTCTTATCAGGGCCTGCTTCATACGGCAGTTGCCTTCCACCACGTCCACAAGGTTGTAGACAATGCGGTTCTCCAGTCCCATGACCACATCCAGGTTGCGCAGGCCGATGTCTGTATCAATCAGCACCACGCGCTTGCCAAGGATGGCCAGGCCGGTTCCCACATTGGCAGAAGTAGTCGTCTTGCCTACCCCGCCTTTTCCAGAAGTAATCACAATGACTTCACTCATGTTGAAATCCTCCTGAAAAATGATATTATAATAAGCGGTATCATACCGATGGCATTATACCACCATATTATTGTACATTAAATTTCATGAATTTACCAGTATTTTTTTGGTTTTATGTGAAATTTAACATATTGTTAAGAAATGTTTTTTTAATTGGCCGGATCAGCACCTCATCCTGCTCCACCGAAGCGATCATGGGGCCTCTTCCCAGCCGTTTGTTCTTCTCGTTGAAGCGGCTGGTGGCGTCGGAGATGCGGATCTGGGTGGGGGCCATTTCCAGCGCCACCACCACCGCCTCCCGGTTGCCGGCCATTCCGGCCGCCGCGGTGCCCTTTAACTCGCCAAGGACGATGATGTTGCCCTTGGCGATGATGCGGGCGCCGTGGTCCACGTCTCCGATGACCACGATGCTGGCCTCGGATTCCAGGCTGTCGCCCTTTTTCAGGCTGCCCCGGTAGAACTGGCCGGTCTGGGAATTCAGTTCCATCAGTTTATCGTTCAGTGCTTTTTCACATCGCTCGATCCGCTCCGCATCCGTGTCCAGGAGACAGAGAATCTCAACCTGTGAATTTCTCGTAATCGTATCAACAATCAGGAACTCTTCCTCGGGAGTCAGCTCCCTGCCCTCCAGGGTCAGGGTCATTTGAACCGAGCCCCAGAAACGGGCGCTCTCCCGGAATTTTGTTCCGATGGCGGCCAGCAGCTCGTCAAAGGGAAGGCTGTCGTCCAGAATTACCGTCATACCAGCCTTGCTGCTCTTGATTACCACTGCATTGCGCATACAATCACCTCATTCCTCAACTATCAGTCGTTAATCGTTACATTGGATACGCCCAGTGCTCCGGAGTTCTCAATCTGTTCCAGAGTGGTGTATTTATAATAATATTGATAAACCCGCTTGCCCAGGATCGCCGCGTTGGTTCCGGCGTAACCGTAGGGAATGTTTACGGTCACGCAGATTTCGGGGTTCCCGAAGGGCGCGAAGGAGATAAAGAAACCATGGTTCGCCCGGTTTAAGTTCTCCTGGGCGGTACCCGTCTTGCCGGCCACCGCCACGGGCAGGTCGGCGAAAATGGACTTGGCGGAGCTGTCGGTGATCACCCGGCGCATACCGTTCTGCACCGCATCCCAGGTGCTGTCCTGAATCTCGATTTTGGAGTGCACGGCCGGCGTGTAGTCCTCGATCAGATTGCCGTCGGAATCCGTCCGCTTATCCAATATACTCAGCTCAAACACCGTTCCACGGTTGGCCAGGGCGGCCACGTACCGGGAAAGCTGCACGTTGGTAAACTGGTGCGTGCCCTGCCCCATTGCGGAGCGCTCCGGGTCCGTGTCCGAGAGCTGGGGATCGTTCTCCGGTATCTCCACGCCGGAGGTGTGGTCCAGGCCGAACATGCTGGCGTACTCTCGGATCGTGGTCAGACCCTGGTCCGGCGAGTAGGTGCCATCCGGCTTCATGCTCATCCGGTGGGCCAGCTCGGCGAAGAAATAGTTGCAGGAGTTCTCAATGCCCTCCTCTATGGTCTGGGGGCCGTGGCGGCCCGGCCAGATCCAGCACTTGATGGGCTGGGCGATCTCGTCGTACAGGCCCGTGCAGGTGATGGTGTCGGTGGGACTTAGGACTCCGGTCTCCAGGGCCGCCACCGCCGTGATGGGCTTGAAGGTGGAGCCGGGGGCCTTTCGTGCCTGGGTGGCGTTGTTGTACAGCGGCTTGGACATGTCGTCGTTGAGCTGGGCGAAATAGGTGGCGTCCACGTAACCGGACATCCGGTTGTTGTCGTAGCTGGGGTAAGTGACCAGTGCCCTCACCTCGCCGGTGTTGACGTCCGTCACCACCACGCCCGCGGTACAGGGGTCCAAAGCCAGCTGGGCCGGCGTGATCTCGATCTGGGAGATCTTTTTGCGCAGGAAGGTGAAGGCGTAGTCCTCCCCTCCCACCGTCAGGCTGGCGATCTCTTCCGGGTCGTTCGTTAAAACGCCCTGGGCGTACAGCGCCAGACACAGCTGGCGGCCGGTGATAGTGCCGCTGTTTACCAGGTAGCGGAACATTCGCTTGGTGAATTTGCCGTCGTTCTCCAGGCTCTCGATGATATAATCCACCAGCTGGGCGAAAATATCGTCCGCGTCGGAGTATTTGGTGGTCACGTTCAGCTTGGTGGTGTCCACCCAGTTGTCTGCGATGCCGCTGTAGATATACTCCCGCAGGCTGATGCTGCCCTCCGCCCACTTTTTGTAGCTCTCGCTGTTGGGATCGATCTTGTCCTTCTGGATGATGCCCGCGGTATCCGCCAGATAGGTATAGATGTAATTCATATAGGTGGTCATGTCCTCGGGCAGGTCGGACATGGGCTGGGGATGGCTGCTCATCAGCTGGTTGCGGATGTTCTCCATAATCTGGTTCTTGGAGGACTGGTAAATGCTGTAAATCTCCTTCTCAATGGGCTCGGCATCCTCCTCCGCCATGTCCTGCAGGGAGAGCACGTTGTTGTTGATCAGCTGGTAGTAGGCGTCCTTGATGGGGATCATACGCTTGGAGGAGTCCACCCGGACGTTGGGGTCCAGATCCTCGTTGACCAGCTTTGCGGTCAGGATGCCCGCCAGCTGCTGTTCGATCAGCTTGTAGATGCCGATCTGTAAGTCCCGGTCTATGGTCAGATAGATATCGTTTCCGGCCTTGGGGTCCGTCTGCTCGATGACCTCCCTGGGGCGTCCCATATTGTCCACGTACATGCGGGCAAAGCCCTTCTCCCCCTGCAGCTCCAGCTCCAGGGATTTCTCGATACCGGTCCGGCCCACCACGTCGTTTAGGTCGTATTTGTCCTCGGCATCCGGCGGCAGGTCCTTCGCCTCCTCTGACTGACGCCACTCCTCGTTGAGCTCCGCCAGCTGGTCCTCCTGGACCTTGCCGGTGTACCCGATGATTGGGGCGAAATACAGGCTGTCGTTGTAGACGCGCACGGAGGATCGCTCCACCTCCACGCCCTTAAGATCCGCGATGTTCTCGTTGATCTCCGCCATGGTCTCCAGATTGATGTTGGAGGCTACGGTGGTGGTCTCGTACTTTTGGTACCGGGTCAGCTCCATGGTGAAAATGATATTGACCATGGACAGGGCCGTCTGATCCGGAAGAATCAGCGCGTTGCCCTTGTCGTCCTTCATCTGGTCCAGGCCGTAATCCCGTTTCTTTTTCTCAAAGGCCTCTCTGGCTGTGATGTTGGTGGGGTATTTCCCGGCCGGGTCATCCAGCTTGTCGGAGGAGGGCTGGCCGTAAAAGTTCAGCATAAAGCGGGTCTTTGCGGAATCCGACGTGGAGGTGAACACCATGTCCCCGTCCGCGTCCAGCGCCACCTCAAATTTGCCCTCCACGGTCTCGCCACGGCGCTCCAGGATTTTGACCAGGCGGTACAGCATGGCGTTGCGGTCGGCGGTTTTGGAGTAAGCGCCGATATCGCGGATGGTCACGGAGTAGGCCAGCTTGTTGTAGGCCAGTATGTTGCCGTTTACATCGTAGATGATCCCGCGGGTTCCCGGGGTGGTCACGCTGCGCTCCGTCTTCTGCAGATACTTGTCATGATAATCGGCGCCGTTTAAAATCTGCATGTGGAACAGCTTCACCACCAGGCCGGAAAACATCAGGGTGAATATCAGCGCAAGGGCAAACAGGCGGGAGGTGAACAGCCGCTTAAAGAATTCCTGCACTATTTCTATCAGTTCGCTAAACAATCGTCGAGTCTCTCCTTTTTCCCATATCTTCCAGGCGTCTGCTGGCGGATAAGAACAGCCGGTAGACCAAAAGGGTGGTCACCACTGTAAATATGATCTCCGGCAGCATGATGTTGCGGAAGTAATACGGCAGGTCCAGCCGCCCGCGGATCAAAAACCGGAACACATACACGTACATGCTGTAGGCCAGCTCGTTGAACACGCTGAGAATCAGCGGCAGGGTAATGTAGTCTTCATAGTAGTAGCGGGTAAAAATCCCGTTGATGTAGCCGATATAGATGTAAGCCAGGGTGTAAAAGCCGAACGGGCCGCTGTAGAATAAGTCCAGCAGCAGTCCGGACAACACGCCGTAGAGCATTCCAGCCCCTTTTCCGTGGATGAAGCCGAAGGAAAAGGTCAGGATCAGCAGCAGGTTGGGCGTGGCCGCCAGAAACGGCAGCAGCGGAAACACACAGTTCTGGATGGTGAAGGCCAGCAGGATCAGCACCACGTTTAACAGGAACTGCTTGATTTTGGCGTTGGTGTGAATATTCATCTACTGTGGGGTCGCCTCCTCCATCTCCTTGACATCCGTGATCACAAATACTTCCTGGAGGTTGTCGAAATCCACCACCGGAATCAGATAGCCGGACTGGGTCAGATGCTCAGAGTCCACCGTCACGTCCACCGCGTAGCCGATCAGGATGCCGGGCAGGAATTTGGTGCTGATATTGGAGGTGACGATCTGATCGCCGTCCTTCACCACCTCGTCCTTGGAAAAATCGGTGATGCGCAGGCGTCCCTGCTCATACTGGGTCAGATCGCCTGCCACGATGCAGCTGTATTCGGAGCCCACAGGCATTGCGGACACGCGGCTGGAGTCGTCGATGATGGAGCGCACCGTGGCGTAGTTGGCGCCCACGTCGGTGACGATGCCCACCAGGCCGCCGTCGGCCATCACGTTCATATCCACCCGCACACCGTCTGCGGAGCCCTTGTTGATGCGGAAGACCTGAAACCATTTCTCGGAGTCCCGGGCGATCACACGGGCGCCGATCTTGTCGTACTGCATGTAGTCCTGGTCCAGCTGGTAAAGGCTGCGCAGCCGCTCCAGCTCCGAGCGTTCGGCCTGGAGGCGGCTGTTGTCCTCGGTCAGGCGGGCGATCTCATCCTTCAGTTTTTCGTTTTCCGCCAGAGCGCCCTTTAATTTGGTGAAATCCGTCAGCTCGTTGTAGATGCCGGTTCCCACCTTGTTCACACCGGACTGGATGGGAATCAGGAAATACCCGACGCCGGTGCGAAGCGGGTCCATCACCCCGTCCCGCAGGGAGGTGATGCCGATGAGCAGCACGCACAGGGCCGTGAGCACGATCAAGATATATTTACTGTATTTGGACTCCATGTATCATCTTCCTCTATAATAAATTCTGTTCACGGAAACTTAAGTAGCGCAGGTCTCCGATGACGATGTGGTCGATCAGTGGGATGCCCACCAGGCCGCCGGCCTCGCAGATCCGCCTGGTCAGATTGATATCCTCGCGGCTGGGGGTGGGATCTCCGCTGGGGTGGTTGTGCACCAGCACCATGGTGACGGCCCGGCAGCGCAGGGCCTCAATCAGAACTTCCCGGGGCGAGAGCACCGACGCGTTCACCGTCCCGCGGGACAGCAGCACGTCCTTTAACAGTGCCTGCTTGGTGTCCAGGAACATGGCGCGGATTTCTTCCTTCTCCAGATGGCGCATATCTTCCATATAGTAATCTGCGATCTCTCCGGGACAGGTAAACAGCGTGCGGCAGGCCAGGGTCTTCCGCTTCCAGATCCGTCTGGACAGCTCGGCCACGCAGGCCAGCTGTACGCCCTTTACCATACCGATGCCCTTCACCTTCATGAGATCGGGCAGGGAGTGGTGCAAAAGCCCTACCAGCCCGTCCCCGGGGCCGCCCAGATCCAGAATCCGTTCAGCCAGCTCCAGAGAACTCTCCTCTCTGCTGCCGGTACGGATGATGACGGACAAAAGCTCTCCGTCGCTTAAGGTTTCCGGACCATTTTTCCGGCATTTCTCGTAGGGCCGCTGTTCGGTGGGCAGATCTTTCATTCTTATTCTTTCCATATCTCTCCTAACTACGCACCTCTCCAAGCACATTGTTAAGGGATATCGATTCCTTGCCGGAATTTAGATCCAGCGGTAAATGATCAGAGCCACTGCGACTCCGATGATGCTGGCCATTGTGATCTTGATGGTCAGGCCGAAGGTGACGACCAAGATCCCGAAATTGACCACAAGGGGGGAATCCAGGCCAAAGGACTGTCCAAAATTCAGCCAGGACAGCCAGGACACCCCCTCCGCCAGCTGGCCCATAAAGCCGCCCAGCACGATGCCGGTCAGCAGCATGATAAGTAAAATCCAGAAATTCTTGTTGCGCATATGTGGCAATTCTCCTTCAGTCCGTCCGGTCTTTTAAGGGAAGCATGTCCCGCGCCAACCCGGCAGGATTCGCGCTAAACCGCCGCCGTGAACCGGCAAACTCTCATACATATTACCATAATCTTCTAGCTGTGTATACAAAAATGCAGGATTTACTGCAGATTTTTTACTACGCCGTCATTCACCAGTTCCTGGAGGGATTTGAGGATTCCCAGCTTGGCATGGTACCAGGTGAGGCCCCCCTGGAAGTAGACGACGTAGGGAGGCTTGATGGGGCCGTCGGCTGAGAGCTCGATGGAAGAGCCCTGCACAAAGGCGCCCGCAGCCATGATCACCTGGCTGTCGTAGCCGGGCATGTCCCAGGGTTCGGGGGTGACGTAGCTGTCCACCGGAGCCGCAGCCTGGATACCCTTGCAGAAGCCGATCACGCCCTCCGGAGTTCCGAAGGTGATGGCCTGGATGATGTCGTGGCGGCTTTCCGTGCTGTTTGGAACCACGGAAAAGCCCAGGCGCTCGTAAACGTTGGCTGCGAAGATGGCTCCCTTTAACGCGCCGGCAACCACCGTGGGGGAAAGAAACAGTCCCTGGTAAAGCTGCTGGTTGATTCCCAGACTTGCGCCCACCTCCTTGCCCAGGCCCGGAGCGCTTAAGCGGTAGGAGGCGCGGTCCACGCAATCTTTACGGCCCACGATGTAGCCGCCGATGGGGGCCAATCCGCCGCCGGGGTTCTTGATCAGGGAACCCACGATCATGTCCGCTCCCACGTCCGTGGGCTCCATGGTCTCCACAAACTCGCCGTAGCAGTTGTCCACCATGCAGATAACCTCCGGCTTGATCTGCTTGACGAAGGCGATCAGCTCGCCGATCTGTTTGACGGAAAAGGTAGGTCTTGGGTCGTAGCCCTTGGAGCGCTGGATGGTGACCAGTTTGGTCCGCTCGTTGATGGCCCTGGCGATATTGTCGTAGTCAAAGGTGCCGTCGGGCTTTAAATCCACCTGGCGGTAAACGACGCCGTACTCCTTCAAGGAGCCCACGGAATCGCGGATGCCGATGACCTCCTCCAGAGTGTCGTAGGGTTTTCCCACCGGGGAAAGCAGCTCATCGCCGGGGCGGAGGTTGCCGGAAAGGGCCACGTGCAGGGCGTGGGTTCCGCTGATCAGCTGGGGGCGCACCAGGGCGCTCTCGCCGTGAAATACGCTGGCGTAAACGTCCTCCAGGGTGTCCCGGCCCAGATCGTTGTAGCCGTAACCTGTGGTGGCGGCAAAATGGATGTCGCTGACCCGGTTGTCCTGCATGCCCTTTATCACCTTCATCTGATTGTACTCCGCCGTCCGGTCGATGGCCTCAAAACGTTCCTTTAACGTTTCCTCCACCCGGCGTCCGTATTCCAGCACCTGGGCGCTTATGCCCAACTGGCCGTACATTTGGTTCATTTCAGTTTGTATATCCATAATTCGGTTGATTCTCCCTTTATTTCTGTATGCGTGATCGTTATTGTAGCACAATTTTTTCCGCCACGCAATCCTCTATTATGGCGCGAAGCACCCGGTCCGGATCATTTTCGAAGTCGGGCAGGTTCAGGAAACGCACGTCCCGCTCGCGTTTGAACCAGGTCAACTGGCGCTTGGCAAAGTGCCGCGTGTCGCGCTTGAGCACGTAGACCGCCTCCTCAAGAGTGCAGGCTCCGTTTAAATAGTCCAGAATTTCCTTGTAGCCAAGTCCCTGCATGGAAGTCAGTCCCCGATGGCAGCCCCGCTCTTTCAGGCGGCGGACTTCCTCCACCAGACCGTTTTCCATCATCTGATCCACCCGGCTGTCGATGCGCTGGTACAGCAGGCTGCGGTCGGTGGTGACGGCATAATATAGGAAATGGTAGGGGGACTGCTTTCCCCTCTCGGCCTCGTTGTGAACGGAAATCTGCTCTCCGGTCTGCCGGAAATACTCGATGGCGCGGATCACCCGCTTGATGTTGTTGGGGTGGATCTGCCCGGCCGCTTTGGGATCGATCTCCTGCAGCATGGCGTGCACCCGGAGATTGCCCGCGCTGCGGGCCAGCGCTTCCAGCTCTGCGCGGATCGCACTGCCCTCCTCGTTCTCCTTGAAGTCGATGTCGTACAACAGCGCCTGGATATAAAATCCGGTTCCGCCGGCCACGATGGGGATGTTTCCGCGGCTGTAGATGCCCGCCAGGGCTTCCGTTGCCATCTGCTTAAACACCACCACGTTGAACTCTTCCTCGGGTTCCAGCACATCGATCAGGTGATGGGGCACTCCGTCCATCTCCTCCTTTGTCACCTTGGCGGACCCGATGTCCATGTGGCGGTAGACCTGCATGGAGTCGGCGCTGATGATCTCCCCGCCGATGGCCTTGGCCAGACGGATGGAGAGGGCCGTTTTCCCCACTGCGGTGGGGCCTGTGAGAATGATCAGCGGCTGTTTCATGATTTTAAAACTCCTTTTACACAATGCGTTTAAATTTCTTTTCCAGCTCGTATTTTGTCATGGAAATGATCACCGGCCTGCCGTGGGGACAATTATAGGGATTGTCCAGATGCAGCAGTTGGTCGATCAGCTCGTTTGCCTCCATGGCGGACATGGACATGTGGCCCTTCACAGCGGCCTTGCAGGACATGGAAGCCACTTTCTCGTAGATGATATCCGGGTTTCGGACCGCGGCATCGTCGGAGAGGCCGTCAATCATCTCGATTAAAAGTTCCCGCTTGGCGATGGAGAACAGGTTGGCGGGAACGCCCCGCACCGCATACTCCCGGCCGCCGAAGTTCTCGATTTCAAAGCCCAGGTTGGTGAAATAGTCCATGTATTTTTTCAGCAGCAGCTCCTCGTTCATACTCAGCGTCAGAATGATGGGAGGATTGACCATCTGGGTGTCGTACTGCCGGGTTTTTAAGGATTTCATGGTATTCTCATAGAGAATTTTCTCGTGGGCCGCGTGCTGGTCGATGATCACCAGCATTCCGTCGTACTCCACCAGCCAGTAGGTGTCGAACAGCTGCCCGATCAGCTTGTGACGAAGCCTGGACTTGGGGTCCAGAAATTTGGTGTCGAACAGGTCCAGCTGCTCCGGGGTGTTGGGGGCGGAACCGGAGGTTTCCACGCTTTGGGATACTGCCTGTGGTACGCGTTCCTGCTGAGAATCGGCGCTGTCGGAGACGGCGGGGGGATTTACCGTTTCGATCTCACGGCTTTCTGCGGTGACGCCTGCGGGCCTGTCCGCGGCATCGCTGCCAGCTCCTCTCAGCACCGCCTGTGCCAGGTCCGCCGGAAGCTTGCAGTCCGCAGGCTGGTTTTCCAGCTCCTGTGCGCCGCCGAACAGCTCCCGCTCCAGGTCGGCGGCGTGGGAAGCGGGACGGATGGCTTTGTCCGGCGTCGTTGTGCTTCCCTTCCAACTTTCGCCTGTCTCACGCAGCTGGCTTTGGGGCTTGTGTGGGATCAAACGGTAATCAATCGGACTATTTTGCACAGCTTGTGGCGGCGTATGCGCATCAAAACAGGAATTGCTTGATGAAAGTGGGGAAATTGGTTCATTCTTGCGGTCCGTTGTCCCTCCGCCCTCCAGCGTCTGGCGTCTCCGGGTCTCAAACGGCTCCGGCCTGGGAGTCAGGCGTTCCTTCTGCTGGGCCTCCTCACGGGCGCGTTTCTCCTCCAGACTCACCAGGGGAATCAGCTCCCGGTGGGAAAGGGCCTCCCCCACCGCGTTCAGCACGGTTTTAAACATCAGCTCGCCGTCCCTAAAGCGCAGTTCCATCTTGGTGGGGTGGACGTTCACGTCCAAAAACTCCGGTTCTATGGAAAAATGCAGCAGAGTGAAGGGGTATTTGTGCTGCATCATGTAGGGCTTGTACGCTTCCTCAATGGCCCTGGAAATGATGCTGCTCTTGATATACCGTCCGTTGATGAAGTAGTTTTCATAGTTCCGGTTGCCGCGGGCGATCAGGGGTTTGCCGATAAAACCGGACACCTTGATATCCTGCGCCTGGACGTCGATGGGCAGCAGGTTGGCGGTTACCTCCCGACCGTAAACCGTATACACCAGATCCCGCAGGTTGTGGTTTCCCGAGGTGTAAAGCTTGTTCTGATTATTTTGGATGAAGCGTATGGAGATTTCCGGGTGGGAAAGGGCGATCTTCTCCACCAGGTCCGCCACATAGGCGCCTTCGGTCACAGGACGCTTGAGGAATTTTTTGCGGGCGGGCGTGTTGTAGAACAGATTCCTGGCGATAAAGGTAGTGCCGTCCGGCGCGCCCACCTCCTCCAGTCCCCGCTCCGTTCCGCCCTCGATCTGATAGCGGAAGCCGGTCAGACTATCTCCGGTTTTGGTGATCAGCTCCACCTGGGCCACAGCCGCGATGCTGGCCAGGGCCTCGCCGCGAAACCCGAGTGAGGACACGGTGAACAAGTCCTCCACGGATTTGATCTTGCTGGTGGCGTGTCGCAGGAAGGCCAGGCTGATCTGGTCTTTGGGAATGCCGCAGCCGTTGTCCGTCACCCGGATCAGGGTGGTTCCGCCCTCCTTGATCTCAATGGTCACGGCTGTGGCCTGGGCGTCGATGGCGTTTTCCAGCAGCTCCTTCACCACCGAGGCGGGGCGCTCGATCACCTCGCCGGCGGCGATTTTATTTATGGTATTCTGGTCAAGTACCGTTATGTTAGCCATGGAATTTCTCTCCTTTGTCGGTCATTTGCGGCGTTCTCCCGCTGCTGCTGCCCCTACGGTCAGCAGGCCGCCCAGGGCGAAGGCGCATGCCAGAACCAGCATGGCGTTCACTCCGGACGCGTCTAAGACGATTCCGCCGCTTAAGTTTCCGGCCACGCTGCCCAGGGTGCTGGCCGCGGTCATGTATGCCTGGCCCTTGATTTTGTCGCCCGCTTTCATCACCTGGTCCGTGAAGGCCACGGAGGCCGGGATAAACAGGGCGAAGGAAAATGCCTGGAAGATCTGGGCGGCCAGAATCATGTTCACATCCCACGCCGCCAAAAGCAGCAGGGATTTCACCACGAAACCAGCGGCTGAGGCCGCCAGAAGGGTGGATACCCTGAAACGCCGGGCGAGGCGGGAAAACAACAGCATGGTGGGCAACTCGCAGACCGCGGCTACCGCAAGGGCCAGCCCCATCTCCGCGCTGCCTCCGCCGAACCGCTCCATCATGCGGATCATGTAGGTGCAGGTGATGTTGTGAAAGGCAAACAGCATCACCACCCCGGCCAGCGTCAGGGTGAAGGTCCGATAGCGGGAAAAGAAACTGCGCTCCCGCTGCCTGGGCCGGGCCGGGCGGCGGGCGGAAACCTCCCGCTCTTCCGCCTCCGTTGTTCCCGGCTTCATGGAGAACAGCCCGCAGCAGGCGAACACGGCGGCGTAGAGCGCCATGGAGGCCCATGGGATCAGGTCCGCGCCGAACATTCCGGCCAGAAGCCCCAGGCCGTAGGAAAACGCGGCGTAGGTCAGGGATCCGATACCGCGGGCCAGGCCGAAGTTGATCCGGTATCCGCGGTTGCTGAAATACACGCTGACCGCGTTGACCAGGGGCATCTCCAGGTTGGCGATCATCGCCAGTGCCATATACAGCGGGGCGATCAGCTTCAGGCTCCCGAAAACGCCAACAAGCAGGGACAAAATTGCCCCCGCTGCGGCTGCCAGCCTGATCATTTGTTTTAACGTGACGCGCCCGGACCGGTCGGCGATGCCGGCGGTCATGGGCTGGAGCACTGCGGACAGGACGTTTCCCGCCGCGATCAGCGCTCCGATTCCTGCAGGGCTCATCCCTCTCTCAAGCAGAAAGACGGAGGCGTAGCCGATCACTGCGCAGTTGACGCCATAATAACTGCCCTGAAGCAGGCAGTAGCGCCCGGTCAGCCCCTCTCCGGCTTTCATAGATCCATCAGGCCGTCCAGAACGTGCACCGTCATCCTTCCCTCATCCAGATTTACATCCAGGATGCAGTCCCCGATGGCGGGCAGCAGGAGCTCGCGGCCGTCCTTCATCTCCACGATGTACACGTCGTTGGCGCCGGTTTCCATCACGTCCTTTACGGTTCCCAGCGCCTCCCCGGCGTCCGTCACCACCGCGAGGCCGATCAGGTCCGCAATGAAATACTCGTCCTCCTCCAGCTCCACCGCCTGTTCCCGGCGGATCAGCAGGTCTTTTGATCTATATTTTTCGATGTCGTTGATATTGTCGTAACCCTTGAACTTCAGGATTACCATGTTCTTGAAAAACTTCACATGTTCAATCTCAAGCGAAATCGTCTCTTTTCCCGTATCCAGCACCACCTGCTTCAACGTTTTGAAGCGGGCAGCGTCGTCCGTGGTGGGAAATACCTTGACTTCGCCCCTCACGCCGTGGGGGGAGGTAATCACACCGACTCTCAGCATATCTTCCATAACACAGACACCTTTCCAAAAATGTGGCAGATAGAAAATGAACCGCCTCCCCATAAGGTCGGCGGTCATCCGTCTTACTGAATCTCAACGATTACTTTTTTGTCTTCCTTCGATGCAGCAGCTTTTACGACAGAACGAATTGCTTTCGCGATCCGGCCCTGTTTACCGATCACCTTGCCCATATCGGCGGCGGCTACCGTGAGCTCAATCAGGATGTCCTCACCCTTCATGGATTCCGTCACCACCACATCATCGGGATTGTCCACCAGTGCTTTCGCAATCACTTCAACCAATTCTTTCATATGTCCACCTCAATCTACATGATTACTGAATGCCGGCGGTCTTTAACAGCTTTCCTACGGTCTCGGTAGGCTGGGCGCCTGTCGCTAACCACTTCTTTGCTGCTTCCTCGTCGAACTTGATTACGCTGGGTTCCTTGGTGGGATCATAGTAACCAATTTCTTCGATGAATCTACCATCTCTGGGAGATCTGGAATCAGCAACCACAATTCTATAGAAAGGAGCCTTCTTCTGTCCCATTCTTCTCAGTCTCATCTTTACTGCCATGTCATTTCACCTCCTTATACCTTCATTCCACCGTCTGTGCGGTACATTTATTAGACATACAGGATAACCTGTTTGACTAGCGTATCTTAAAAGGGCATCTTGAACTTGTTTCCGCCCATGAGGCCGCCCAGGCCGCCGAAACCGCCCCGCTTCTTGCCTCCTGCCATTCCCGGCATCTGCTTCATCATCTTCTTCATCTGATCGAACTGCTTGACCAGACGGTTCACCTCGCTGATGTCCACGCCCGCGCCTCTGGCGATGCGCTTCTTGCGGGAGGGGTTGATCAGGCCAGGATTGGCCCGCTCATCCTTGGTCATGGAGAGGATGATGGATTCCACCCGTTTCATGGACTTTTCGCCCTCGTCCATATCTACGCCGGAGAGCTGGTTGCCCACGCCGGGAAGCATGGAGAGAATACTGCCCATGCCGCCGATCTTTTTGATCTGCTGCATCTGGGCCAGGAAATCGTTGTAATCGAATTCCGCCTTTCGGAGCTTCTGGGTCATCTCACGGGCCTGCTCCTCATCGATCTCGGCCGTGGCCTTCTCGATCAGGCTCATGATATCGCCCATTCCCAGAATCCGGGAAGCCATGCGGTCCGGATAGAACTGTTCCAGATCCGAGAGCTTCTCTCCCATACCGACATAGAGGATGGGCTTTCCGGTCACCGCCCGGATGGAAAGGGCCGCGCCGCCTCTGGTGTCGCCGTCCAGCTTGGTCAGGACGACTCCGTCGATACCGATTTTATTGTTAAAGGTCTCGGATACGTTGACCGCATCCTGGCCTGTCATGGCGTCTACTACCAAAATTGTCTGATGAACATCCAGCTGATCCTTGATCTCCACCAGTTCATCCATCATGGCCTCGTCGATGTGAAGCCGTCCCGCGGTGTCCAGGATTACCAGGTTCATGCCGTTTTTTGCCGCATGCTCCATCGCCGCCTTGGCAATATCCACCGGCTTGTGCTTGTCTCCCATGGCGAACACGGGAACGCCCACCTTTTCGCCGTTGATCTGCAGCTGCTTGATGGCTGCGGGCCGGTAAACGTCGCAGGCCACGAGCAGAGGCTTGCGTCCCTTTTTGGCCTTCAGCTGCGCGGCCAGCTTGGCTGTGGTCGTGGTTTTTCCGGCGCCCTGCAGACCGGTCATCATAATGACCGTAATCTCATTCCCCGGTTTCAAATCCACTTCCGTGGTCTCAGATCCCATGAGCTTTACCAGCTCTTCGTTGACGATCTTGATCACCGTCTGTCCGGCGTCCAGCTTACCGAACACCTCGGCGCCCACCGCCTGGTCCTGGATGGAATTGATGAACTGCTTTACCACCTTGAAGCTGACGTCCGCCTCCAGGAGAGCCATCTTCACTTCCTTGAGCGCGGCCTTGACCTCCGCTTCAGACAGCTTTCCCTTGCTGCGAAGGCCCTTGAACACATTCTGTAATTTATCGGTTAAACTTTCAAAAGCCATCGGCTAACCTCCTGCCATGCACCTAAAGGGTGCTGGTGATCTCGCCCGAGAGCCTGCGGATCTGCTCGATCCGTTCCAGATCTCTCGTCTCCATGTATTCGTCCGCCTGACTCTGGATCTCTCCCACCATCTCGCGGATCTTCACAAATTTGGCCACCAGATGAAGCTTGGCCTCGTATTCTTCCAGTATTTTGTTGCAGCGACGGATCAGATCGTGTACGCCCTGACGGCTGATGCCCTGTTCCTTCGCGATCTCGCTGGGCGACAGGTCATTGAACACCACGTCCTCATAAACGCTCCGCTGATGGTCGGTCAGCAGTTCTCCGTAAAAATCATACAACAGACCTTGTTCCACAATCTTTTCCATTTCAACCACCTGTGTTATCATACACGAAAGGAATAAGGTTGTCAAGTAAAAGTTCTTGACATATTTAAAAAATCAGAAAAACAGGGCTGCGGACTTCTGGCGGTTATCCGCCGCGCAAAAGCCCGCGGGAACGCTTTGAATCGTTGCTCCCGCGGACTCTGTCCTGTCTTACGATCATTTTAAACTACGATTATATATAGGAAGGACTTTATTAGTTGGCCCGCCCCTCCTTGGGGTATTTTCTGCCAAACCAGGTCATAATCACGCCTTTGGGCGGCTTGGGCGTGGCCAGGCTCACGGCGGCCATCACCGCCAAAGCGATCAGGCTGGCCGGGAGAACCGGTTGCATACCGGAGATCATCGCTTTGAGCGGGTACGAGAACAGGTAATAACATACCGCTCCCACAATCATGCCGGACAGCGCGCCCTGCTCGTTGGCCCGTTTCCAGAACAGACCCAAAAGCATAGGTCCGAAGAAAATGGTTTCCATGCCGCCTACCGCGAAGTTGATGAGCATCTGCAGGAACGCAGGCGGTTTGATGGAAAACAGGAAAATAGCCAACAGCACCAGGGTGGTGATAATCTGCGTCATTTTCTTCATTTGATCCGGCCCCGCTTCCGGGCGGACATAGTTGGAGTAAATGTCGTTCACCGCGCTGGACGAGATGACGATCAGCATAGCGGCGATGGTGGACTGGATCGCTCCCACGGCTCCGGCGATGATCACGCCTGCCAGCCACGGGGGCAGCACGGTCATTGCGATCACAGGGGTGGTCTGGTCGGCCACCTCGGGCACAATGTTCATCAGCCGGGCGGCCGGCCCCATAAAGGTCATGATTCCCTGCCAGAAGGTGACGAACACAACGCCTACCAGAATGGCCCCGTGCAGGGACTTCGTGTCTTTGTAGGTCAGGGCGCCCTGCACCGCGTGGGGCAGGCCCACATAGGTGATACCCACCAGCCAGATGTAGGAAAACATCACCGGAATGGACCACTGTTTGGGTGACATAATCATCTTGTGGTCCGAGGCCGCCAGCTTCTGCCAGGCCGCAGCCATGGAACCGGAGTCATTGCGAATGTAGCTCACCACGCCAAAAATCAGCAGCAGGGTTGCAAACGTCATAATAAAACCCTGAATCACGGTACTCACGGAAACGCCCTTGATCCCGCCGAAAATGGTGTAGATCAGGATGATCAGGGCAAAGATTCCCAGGCCCCAGAGATAGGGGATGCCGATCATGGTCTCGATCAGCCTGGCTCCGCCCACCAGCTGGGAAGAACAGTAAGGAATCAAAAAGCCGATGATGGCCAGAGCACCCAGAATGGTGACGCCCTTGTTGTCATTGTAGCGGTTTTTGAGCAGGGACACATAGGACACCGCGTTGGTCCTGCGGGCGATGATGCCGATTTTCTTTCCCGCGATGCCCAGGATCACAAAGTTCATGAACACGGAGGCGTAAATACACACGGTCCAGACCAGGCCTTCCTTTGTGCCTGTGGCCGGGCCGCCGATAAAGGTGCCGGAGCTGCATACCGAGGCGCCTAACATCATGCCCACGACCAGCGGTCCCATGGCGCGGCCGCCGGAGAAAAAGTTTTTCGAAAAATCGCCTGAAGTTTCCTTTTTGGATTTCTGGCGGTAGTAAAATCCTACCCCCAGCAACAGTACACTGTAAATTATGAAGATCACCAGCGTAAGCATACGCGTGCTCGCATTAATCTGCATATCATTTTCCCCCTATTCTTTGGCAGCCATTACAGCTCGTCGTCCAGTGAAAAATCCTGGAATACCCGTTTCACAATGAAGAACACCGCTCCGATGCAGCCCAGAATCAGCAGGCACACCAGGAAAAACCACAGCGGAAGCCCACAGACATAGGTGTATTCCATGGGATCCTGCACGCCGATGGTGTACATGATGATCAGCGTCAACGCCACAAACAGGCTCCAGAAGCCGATTACGGTCAGGGCCTCCTTTTTGCACGTCTTAAACCTCGGGTCCTCCGGGATATCCTCGAACTTGTAATTCCGGTCATTATACTCTTCTTTGGTCATGAACGTTCCCCTCCTCTTTTTGCTGTGATAATCTCCTCCTGTATAAACGCATCAACCTGCCGGTTGAAGGTTTCCGGGTCCGTGTAGAAAAACATGTGGCCGCCGTGGTCGTAATAGTGATAGCGGTGCGGGCATTTCATTCTGCGGCAGGCCTCCTCGGACACGCAGGCCGGCACGCCCTTGGAGTTGCCTGCAAATACCACGGTCGGGACCGTAAACTGCTCCACATAGCTCATGGTGTCCGTGTGGCAGGTGTCCAGATGCAGCTCGATGCCGGTCCAAGGCATGGTCAGGCTGATCTCTTCGGTGATCCATTTTTCATCCTCCGGGGTCAGCTCCCTGCAATCCACAGTGTCGAAGAAATACCGGTGATACTTGTCCGGATCCGTGAACCAGAGGCTTCTGCCGCTGATGTACTCTCTCACCTTGTAACCGGAAAATTTATATTTGTTCCACTCACCGTGGGCGAACGGCGACAGGAAGGCATCGATGAAGCCGATTCCCGAAAGGCGGTACTCCCGGTACTCGTGGGCGTAGACCGCCACGGCTGAAGTCCCCAGGGACCAGCCCATGAGCACAACTCCGTCCAGATCCAGAAAATCGATGAGTTCCTTTATATCTCTGGCATGGCCCTTTAAGGTGTTGCCCTGAAGGGTTTTGGAGGAAAGCCCGTATCCTCTGGGATCGAAGGTGATCACCCGGTATTTTTTGCTCAGTTCCCCAACATTCCGCTCATAAAAGCGGGTGGTGCACATAAATCCCGGCACCAGGATCAGCGGCGTCCCCCGTCCCCTGTCCTCGTAATAAAGCATGGCGCCGTCCGATGTCTGAAAAAAGTTATTTCTGTCCATATGCCCTCTCCTTTGTCTGCGATACAATCTGTGTGATTAAACAGTTCAAAATCGCCACCCACTCGTCCCGATCCTCCACCATGATCGTGTGACCGCCGTCCAGCAGATGAACCTGAGTGTCGCGCACCCCGTCCGTGATCATGCGCACGTGCTCCAGCGTCCTGGTCCGGTCCAGTATGCCGTGGGCGATTACCACCGGGCAGGTAATTTTTCCGAGCTGGGGCCGCAGGTCGTGTTCCCGCAGCGTTTTCGCCGCCTCATAGACCACGTTCACCGGAATCTGCCGCGCGTAATCCAACAGCTTTTCCCGAAGCGCCGGATCGATGGGAAATGCAAAGCACCGGTCCAGAAACGGTTCAAACAGCTCCATGGAGAACCAGTGTCCCAGGATCCGCTTCGGCAGGTCCGGGTCCCCGTGCCCCACGGTGCAGGGACCGGTGTTGGACAAAAGCAGCCCGGAAATGCGGTTTTCACGGTCCTGTATCGCCGCCTCCATGGCGATGACGCCGCCGGCCGAGTATCCGGCCAGGATCACAGGCCCAAGCTCCAACTCTTTTACCAGCTCCAGCGTCCGGTCTCCGATGTCCAACACGTCCCAGGGACCAGGCGACCTGCTCCAGTCGATCACCGCCGACTGGCAGGCCAGCGTTTCGCCGATGCCCTCGTAAACCGCCGGCGACGTGGCCATGCCTCCCGGAATCATAAGCACGGTTGGGCGGCCTTTTTGCAGATCACCGATATAGTTAAGGTGGCTTGCCATTTCAATCTCCCTTCCATTGACTTCTTGATGATCTTATTGTAATATGTGGTGGTATATTTGTAAAATATGTATTATATTGGGGTAGCAATCGGTTTGACCTATATCAGAAATGGAGATGGAAGCAGATGGAATTTAAGGATCTTCTATATATTTTGACAATCGCGAAATACGGGAAGGTGTCTACGGCGGCCTCGGAGCTGTTCATCGCCCAGTCCTCCCTCAGCCAGTTTTTGAAGAATTATGAGAAATCCCTTGGATTTCCGCTGTTTATCCGCACGAATCGCGGGCTGTTCCTGACGGAGGAGGGAAAACTGTTTGTGGAGTCCGGCAAGCAGATCCTGGCCATGCGGCGGGATTTCTTCAATAAAATATCCGATCTCCAGAACCTGAAAATCGGATCAGTCAATTTCTCAATCTCGCCCTTCCGGGCGCCCTATCTCCTGCCCCGGGTGATTCCGGTCTTCACAAAGACCTATCCGGACATCCAGCTGACGATCCATGAGGGCAGCATGAAGGAACAGGAGGAGATGCTGGCGCAGTGTGAAATCGACGTGGGCTTTTTGACACTGCCCATGGACAATGAGCAGCTCCCCTACCGCCCCGCCACGGACGAGGAGATCCTGCTGGCCGTGCCCGCAGGCCATCCGCTCTGCGCAAAGGCCCATGAGCCGGGTCCCACCGGGCGGACCTGGTTGGCGGTGGAGGATTTGTCCGGCCAGAATTTCCTCATGTACAGCATCAACCACCGGTTGAGAAGCTTTGCGGAAACGCTGTTTCGCGACCATCAGTTAAACCCGCGCATCATCCAGTCCCACAACAGCTTTGAGACCCTGATCCGCCTGGCTGAGGCCGGGATGGGCGTCACCTTTCTGCCCGAGACATATTTGGAGCCCAGAAAGGGGCTGCGCCATTTTTCACTGGGTCGTCAGGGAATGTTCCGCCAGCTGGTGCTGGGTTATGTCCCCAGCGGTTATGTCTCCAAAGCCGCGGCAGCGTTCTCGGATATTGTGGTGGAGGAGCTGAGGCGGCAGAAGGAGGCGGCGCGGCTGATCCTGTAGGGATTTGCCTCAAACCGGATTGCTGTAACCCATAAGGGATTCGTCCACCTCTCTGGCAGCCTCCCGGCCCTCTGCGATGGCCCAGACCACCAGGGACTGGCCGCGGCGCATGTCCCCGGCCGCGAAAACGCGGTCATTGCCGGTCCGGTAGCCGTCCGCCTGGGTGGCTACGTTCATACGGCCGTCCAGCGTTAAGTCGAAGGCCTCCGCCACATAGGGCTCGCTGCCAAGAAATCCTGCCGCGATCAATACCAGGTCCGCGGGAATTTCCTTCTCGCTGCCCTCCACCGGAACCATGTTCACTCGCCCCGTGGTTTCGTCCTTCTCCGGCATCAGCGTTACCAGCCCGGCGCCGCAGACATTTCCCTTTTGATCCTTTTTAAAGCCGGTCACGGTGGTCTGATAGATCCGCGGATCGCAGCCAAACACGCTTGCGGCCTCCTCCTGGCCATAGTCGGTCTTTAACACCCGGGGCCACTCAGGCCAGGGATTGTTCGGTGCGCGTCTTTCCGGAGCCTTGGGCATCATCTCCAGCTGGGTGACCGACGAGGCGCCCAGGCGGATTACTGTGCCCACGCAATCATTTCCGGTATCCCCGCCGCCAATGACCAGGACCCGCCTGCCCCGGACCAGTTCGTCCGGCGTCCCGGAGAAATTGCTGTCTAAAAGCCGCCTGGTGACCATGGTGAGAAAATCCACGGCAAACCAGATCCCCAGGGCATCCCGGCCGGGAACCGCGATATCCCGGGGTGTTCCTGCTCCGCAGGCCAGCAGCACCCGGTCGTACTGTTTGAGAAGCTCCCGCCCGCTTACGTCCTTTCCAATGTCTGTATTGCAGACAAAGCGGATACCGGATTCCTCCATTAAACGGACCCGGCGGTCGACGATGTCCTTTTCCAGCTTCATGTTGGGGATACCATAGCGCAGCAGGCCGCCGGGCCGGTCGCTCCGCTCGTAAATGGTCACGCTGTGGCCCCTGCGGTTCAACTGGATGGCCGCAGCCAGCCCCGCCGGGCCGCTGCCCACCACGGCCACACGTTTACCCGTGCGCACCTTGGGCGGCCGGGCGTCCACAAGGCCGTGGGCAAAGGCATACTCGATCACCGCCCGTTCATTTTCCCTGGTCGTCACCGGGTCCGCGTGCAGGCCGCAGGTGCAGGCGCTTTCGCACAGGGCCGGACATACCCGGGATGTGAATTCCGGCAGGCAGTGGGTTCGGGACAGCCGAATGTAGGCCTGCTCCCAGTTCCCACGATAAACCATATCGTTGATCTCTGGTACCAGGTTGTGGAGGGGACAACCGGAAACCATGCCGCCAATCGTCACCCCCGCCTGGCAGAAGGGCACGCCGCAGTCCATGCACCGCGCGCCCTGCAGGCGCTGCTCCTCCCAGGACAGCGTCCCGTGAAACTCCCGAAAATTCAGAATCCGGTCTGCGGGTGCCGTAATCTGCCCATTTCTGCGCTCATATTCTAAAAAACCTGTTGGTTTTCCCATAACGTTCCTCCTCTATCTGCCGCCGATGCTGGCGTAAAATGCCTCGATCTGCGCTTCCTGCCGGCTCATCCCCTGCTCCTCAAACTGGGCGGTTATCTGAGTCAGGCGCTTGTAGTCACCCGGTATGATCTTTTTGAATTTGGGCAGATACTCGTCAAACCGCTCCAGCACCTCCCGGCCTTTGCGGGAATTGGTGTGCTTTACGTGGGACTGAATCATTTCCCTTAGCTCCTCCCGGTCAAAACGGTTTTCCACCTTTTCCATGGATACCATCCCCCGGTTTAAGTTCTGGTACAGCCGGTTTTCCTCATCCAGCACATAGACGATGCCGCCGCTCATGCCGGCCGCGAAGTTTTTGCCTGTAGGACCTAAAACGGCCACACGGCCGCCGGTCATGTACTCGCAGCCGTGCTCGCCCACGCCTTCTACTACCGCCACTGCGCCGGAATTGCGGACGCAGAAGCGCTCTCCCGCCACACCGGCAATGTAAGCCTGGCCGCCGGTGGCACCGTAGAGGGCCACATTTCCGATAATAATGTTTTCCTCCGGCACAAACCTGGCCTTATCCGGCGCAAAGACGGCCAGCTTTCCGCCGGAGAGGCCCTTGCCGAAGTAGTCGTTGCTGTCGCCGCACAGGAACAGGGTGAGGCCTCCGGGCAGAAACGCCCCGAAGCTCTGACCGCCCGCCCCCTCGCAGTGGATGGTGATGGTGTCCTCCGCAAGTCCTTCCGGATTCTGCCGGGTGATCTCAGCGCCCAGAAGGGTGCCGAAGGTCCGGTCAGTGTTGGTGAGCCTGATCCTGCCGCTCCATTTCGTACCCTGCGCTATGGAGGTCCTGAGTTCCTTTTTCTTCAGCAGGACCGCCTCGTCCTTGGTCTGCTCCAGTCTGAAATCGTAGGCCCGTGCGGGATCGAAGACGCAGTCCTTGCGGTCCGCGTTTGGAGCCCCGGCTAAGATACAGCTTAAATCCACCTTGCTTTGGCGGCCGGACAGATGTTCCTTTTTCTTCAAAAGATCGGTGCGTCCCACCATCTCATCCACGGTGCGAAGCCCCAGCTTCGCCATGTACTCCCTCAGCTGCCGGGCTATAAAGACCATAAAATTCATCACGTATTCCGGTTTTCCCTCGAATCGCTTGCGCAGCTTAGGGTTCTGGGTAGCGATGCCCATGGGACAGGTGTCCAGATTGCAGACCCGCATCATCACGCAGCCCAGGGCCACCAGGGGAGCGGTGGCGAAACCGAACTCCTCGGCGCCCAGCAGCGCGGCCACCGCCACATCCCGGCCGGTCATCAGCTTGCCATCGGTCTCCAGCACCACCTGGTTCCTAAGTCCGTTTTTCAGCAGCGTCTGGTGGGTTTCCGCCAGGCCCAGCTCCCACGGCAGGCCGGCGTTTTGGATGGAACTGACCGGAGCAGCTCCCGTTCCCCCGTCGTAGCCGGAGATCAGAATCACCTGGGCCCCCGCTTTGGCAACGCCCGCGGCCACGGTGCCAACGCCTGCCTCGGACACCAGTTTGACGGATATGCGGGCGTATTTGTTAGCGTTTTTCAAATCGTAGATCAACTGGGCCAGGTCCTCGATGGAGTAAATATCATGGTGGGGAGGCGGCGAGATCAGGCTCACGCCCGGGGTGGAATGGCGGGTTTTCGCCACCCAGGGATATACCTTTTTGGCTGGCAGATGTCCCCCTTCCCCGGGTTTTGCGCCCTGGGCCATCTTGATCTGAATCTCCTTTGCGCTGACCAGATAACGGCTGGTCACTCCGAAACGGCCGCTGGCAACCTGTTTGATCGCACTGCTCCGATCCCGGTCCGTGCCGGCGGACACCAGGCGCTCGTCACTCTCCCCTCCCTCGCCGCTGTTTGATTTGCCGTGAAGGCGGTTCATGGCGATTGCCAGCGCCTCGTGGGCCTCCTGGGAAATGGACCCGTAGGACATGGCGCCGGTCTTAAAGCGTTTCACAATGGATTCCACGCTCTCCACTTCCTCGATGGGCACGGCCTGATCGGGATAGTTGAAGTCCATCAGACTGCGCAGGCAGCCGCTCTGCTCGCTGTCCGCCAGCCGGGTGTATTGGCAGAATTTTTCATAGCTGTCCTCACGGGTGGACTGCTGAAGCAGATGGATGGTCTGGGGATTGTAGCGGTGGACCTCACCCTGGCTGCGCATCTTATGCCGGCCTATGGAGGAAAGGGTTAAGTCCGTTTGAAGCCCCAGGGGATCAAAGGCCCGGGAGTGCTGGGCATCGGTCTGTTCTGCGATATCCTCCAGGGTGATGCCGCCCACCCGGCTGACCGTTCCGGTGAAATATCGGTCGATTACATCCGGTGACAGGCCGATGGCCTCGAAGATCTGGCTGCCCTGGTAGGACTGGATGGTGGAGATCCCCATTTTGGAGGCGATCTTGACGATGCCCTGCAGTACCGCCTGGTCATAGTCCGCAACGGCTGCGTAGTAATCTTTTTCCAGAATTCCGTCCTCCACCAGTCCTGCGATGGTCGCGTGGGCCAGATACGGGTTGACGGCGCTGGCGCCATAGCCCAAAAGCGCCGCAAAGTCGTGGACCTCCCGTGGTTCGCCGGATTCCAGGACAATCGAGAGCGCCGTGCATTTTTTGGTCTTGACCAGGTGCTTGTGCACGGCGGATACCGCCAGCAGCGAGGGAATGGCCACGTGATTTTCGTCCACCCCGCGGTCCGACAGGATCAGAATGTCGGCTCCCTCGCGGTAAGCCTTATCCACCTCAACAAACAGGTGCTCCAGCACCCGTTCCATGGGCGTGCTCTTGTAGAATAGAATGGGCACCACGGCCACCCTGAACCCGGGCCTGTCTATGGCTTTGATCCGCAACAGGTCCAAATCCGACAGAATCGGGTTGTCGATCTTTAACATTTGACAGTTTTCCGGTTTCTCCTCCAGCAGATTTCCGTTTTTGCCCACGTACACGGCGGTGGCAGTGACGATTTTCTCCCGCACCGCATCGATGGGCGGATTGGTAACCTGGGCGAACAGCTGCTTAAAGTAGTAGAACAGAGGCTGAAATTCCCGGGATAATACGGCCAGCGGCGTATCCACCCCCATGGCTCCAATGCGCTCCGTCCCGTTTAAGGCCATGGAGCAGATGCTTTCGCGGTATTCCTCGTAGGTGTAGCCGAAGGCCTTCTGGAGCCGCGCTCGCTCCTCCCTGCCGTAAGCGGGAACTTTCTCGTTGGGGATTTTCAGATCGCTTAAATTGACCAGATTGGTGTCCAGCCACTCCCCGTAGGGCTCCTGTCCGGCGTAGCGGGCTTTAATCTCCTCATCGTGGATCACCCGGCCAGTCACTGTGTCCACCAGCAGCATTTTACCCGGATGCAGGCGCTCCTTTTTCAAAATATGTTCCGCCGGGATATTCAGCACCCCCACCTCGGAGGACAGAATCAGACGGCCGTCGTCCGTGATGTAATAGCGGGAGGGCCTCAGACCGTTGCGGTCCAGCACCGCGCCAATCTGGTCGCCGTCGGAGAATACGATGGCGGCCGGCCCGTCCCAGGGCTCCATCATGGTGGCGTAATATTGATAAAAATCCCGCACCTGCCGGGGCAGGGTTGCGTTATCGGTCCAGGGTTCCGGTATGGCGGCCATGACTGCCAACGGCAGGTCCATCCCACTCATCTCCAGAAATTCCAGGGTATTGTCCAGCATCGCAGAGTCAGATCCGGTCACATTGATCACCGGCAGCACCTTGGTTAAATCGTCCGCCGGGAATTTCAGGGCGCTCATGGTCTCCTCTCTTGCCAGCATCTTATCCGCGTTGCCCCGGATGGTATTGATCTCGCCGTTGTGGACGATGAGCCGGTTGGGATGGGCTCTCTCCCAGCTGGGATTGGTGTTGGTGGAAAAACGGGAGTGCACCACTGCGATGGCCGACTGGTAGTCCGCGTCCTGAAGGTCCTTAAAAAATGTCCGAAGCTGCCCCACCAGAAACATCCCCTTGTAGACAATGGTCCTGCTGGACAGGGAGGGCACGTAGGTGTTATCATTGCTCTGTTCAAATACCCGGCGCACCACATAGAGTCTGCGGTCAAAGTCCAGACCCGGGCGGATCCGCCCGGGTTTCTTCACAAAGCCCTGATAAATCACCGGCATACACTCCCTGGCTTTGTGGCCCAGCACTTCCGGCGCAGTGGGCACCTGCCGCCAGCCGAGGAACTCCATGCCCTCTTTCTCCACAATGATCTCAAACATCTTTTTGGCCCGGCCGCGCTTCAGCTCGTTCTGTGGGAAAAAAAACATACCCACGCCGTATTCCCGCTCTCCGCCGATGCAGATGCCGGATTCGCGACAGACCCGCGAGAAGAAGCGGTGGCTGATCTGCATCAGGATGCCCACTCCGTCTCCGGTTCTGCCCTCGGCGTCCTTTCCGGCCCGGTGCTCCAAATGCTCCACGATTCCCAGCGCGTCCGCCACGATCTGGTGGCTCTTTTCCCCTTTTATATTGACCACGGCTCCGATTCCACAGTTGTCGTGTTCAAAAGCGGGACTGTACAGCCCCTGTTGTCTCCGGCTCTGACTCATGCCTGTTCCTCCTCATTTCTGTGATGGTGCGGGCAGGACCGGCTGATCATTCCACGCAAAAAGAGCGCCAAAGATGGAGTATGCTCTTAGAAGCAAGCCTTCCCTGACGCCCTTGTCAAACCTGACCGCAATATTTCTTTTGCGTTAAAATATATACGATGTCCGCGGATTTGTAAAGCGTTTTTTGAAAATTTAGGTTGACATTTTCCGGAAAATGTGTGTATACTATGTGCCATGAAAAGCAAAGGCGCTTTGGAAGTCCAACTTCCAGGGCGCCTCTTCTTTTTGGAAGCAGCACAATCGAAAGGAGAAATGAATGATGGCAAGTGGTATCCCCGAACTGTATGGCAGCCTTGTGTTTAATGACAGCGTGATGCGCGACAAACTGCCCAAAGACGTCTACCAGGCACTGAGAAAGACCATCGAAAACCACACCCACCTGGAGCTGGATGTGGCCAATTCCGTGGCTGTGGCCATGAAGGAGTGGGCCGTAGAGAACGGCGCCACCCATTTTACCCACTGGTTCCAGCCCATGACCGGTTTCACCGCCGAGAAGCACGACAGCTTCATCTCCCCTGTCGGCGGCGGGCAGGTGGTCATGGACTTTTCCGGCAAGGAGCTGGTGAAGGGCGAGCCGGATGCCTCCAGCTTTCCCTCCGGAGGCCTGAGGGCCACCTTCGAGGCCAGAGGCTACACCGCGTGGGACCCCACATCTCCCGCGTTTATCAAGGACCGCACCCTGTACATTCCCACCGCCTTCTGCTCCTACAGCGGCGAGGCGCTGGATAAGAAAACGCCCCTGCTGCGTTCTATGGAGACCCTGGACCGGGAGGCGGTGAAAATTCTTCACCTGCTGGGCCAGCGCGACGTGGAAGGCGTCTCCGCCACCATCGGGCCGGAACAGGAGTATTTCCTGGTGGATAAAGAGATTTACAAACAGCGCAAGGATCTGATTTTTACCGGAAGGACGCTGTTAGGCGCCATGCCTCCCAAAGGCCAGGAGATGGAGGACCACTATTTTGGCGCTTTGAAACCCCGTGTTTCCGCCTTCATGCACGATCTGGATGAAGCGCTCTGGAAGCTCGGCATCCCGGCCAAAACCAAACACAACGAGGTGGCCCCGGCCCAGCACGAGCTGGCTCCGGTATTCGACACGGCCAATGTGGCGGTGGACCACAACCAGCTTACCATGGAGATGATGAAAAAGGTAGCCGACAAGCACGGCCTTACCTGCCTGCTCCACGAGAAGCCCTTTGAGGGCATCAACGGTTCCGGAAAGCACAACAACTGGTCCCTGATCACCAACACCGGCGTAAACCTGCTGAATCCCGGCCGTACTCCCGCTGCCAACATCCAATTTTTGGTATTTCTCATGGCAGTCATCAAGGCGGTGGACGAGTACGCGGACCTCATGCGCATCTCCGTGGCCAGCGCCGGAAACGATCACCGGCTGGGCGCGAACGAGGCTCCGCCGGCCATTGTATCCATTTTCCTGGGCGACGAGCTGACTGCGGTGCTGGATTCCATCGAAAACGACACCTTTTTCGGCAAACAACAGAAGGTGCAGATGGAGACGGGCGCCACGGTTCTACCCCACTTCTTCAAAGACAACACGGACCGCAACCGCACCTCACCCTTCGCGTTTACAGGCAACAAGTTCGAATTCCGGATGCCCGGCTCCTCCCTGTCCGTGGCCGGGCCAAACATCGTGCTCAATACGGCGGTGGCCGAAGCTTTGAGACAGTTCTACGAAGAGTTGAAGGACATTCCGGAAAGCCGGATGGAGGAGGCGGTCCACGCCCTTGTGAAGCGGGCCATCGCAAAACACCGTCGGATCATTTTCAACGGCAACGGTTATACGGACGAATGGGTACGGGAGGCAAAAAAACGGGGACTCTACAATCTGCGCTCCACGCCGGAGGCTCTGGCCTGTTTTACCAGCCAGAAAAATCTGGAGCTATTCACCAGACACCACATCTTCACGGAACAGGAGATCGTCTCCCGCTATGAGATTTTACTGGAAAATTACTGCAAGACCATCCACATTGAGGCGCAGACCATGCAGGACATGGTGCGCAGCCAGTTCCTCCCCGCGCTGAGGTGCTATATCGATCAGATAACCGGCTCTATCCGGGGCATAAAGGCCGTGTCGGAGGCGCTGCCCAGCGCAGCTTCGGAAAAGCTTCTGGCAGCGCTCTGCGATTCCTACGAGCGAATCTGCGATGCGGAAGAACATCTGGAAGCCGACACAAAAAATGCGGAGGGAATCGACGACATGCAGGAGGCGGCTTTCTTCTACCGCGGTACTCTTATCCCCGGTATGGAAGCGCTGAGAGCCATGGCGGATGCCGTCGAGCGGTATCTGCCGGAAAATCTGCTCCCGTACCCCAGCTATGAGAAACTGCTCTTCAGCGTCTAGCTGTGTATCTGAAACATGGCCATCAGGCCCTTGCGCACAAAAAGGCAGGCCGGACCGCCGGGAATCCTTTTACGAATTCCCGGCGG
>OBXQ01000153.1_pt1 | contig 56395 bp, 31 predicted proteins | sample 1476641 | NCBI WGS metagenome assembly OBXQ01 (sample SAMEA2580174, study PRJEB22360) | human gut metagenome | biome: human gut; feature: human-associated habitat; material: faeces | place: Denmark | collected 2008/2010
GCATGCCTTGCGCTTCCGCTGCCGTTCACATCCAGACGGTCGTAGGTCACGTTCAGCGGCGCCCGCAGTCCGCCCTTCATGGCGTTCGTCAGGGTCAGATCGCTCTGTTTCCTAATATTTTCGGGCGAGTAGTCCTCAATGTCCACGAGATTGCCCGCGCCGTCCACGCCTGTCTCCGCCCCCCGGATCATATCGCCCAGAAGCCTGCGGTCCTTAATACGGCCGTCCGGTCCTGTGCTGTCCAGCCGGGTGTCGTCAAAAACGTGGTAGTGCCAGTTGTAGCAGCCGTACCAGTTACAGTATTTTCCGTCCATGTAGTAACCGCTGTACTCCTGGCCCACGCTGAACGGATTGGACATCAGCTTCATAAACAGGCCGTTGTCCTCCTCCACGCTCCGGTCGTCGGTCAGGAACCTAAAGCCCTGCACCAGGCTGGTCGCGAAGCTGCGGTTCTGCTGCCAGCGGTTCAGCATGATGTTGGAATCGGCCGCCCCTCGTTTTGCCCAGGCGGCTTCCTGGCTTACGCCTTCCAGATTGACCTGGTCCTCAGGCAGCTCCACCGCCATCACCTTAACCCGGATATCCAGACTCTGGTTCCAGTCCAGGCGCGGAGCATTCAGCACCTCCTGCGCATCTGCATGGTTTTTCGGCTCGGTGAGCGGATTGTAGTCCAGCCCCGCCGCGTTGGACGCCACCGGTATGACGCGCACCATATAGCGGCGCGCCTCCTCGATGTAGCTGACGGAAACCCGGTAACGTTCCCTGGTCACATTGGTTCCTGTGGTGATCTCCTGGTTGGCTGTGCCGTCCTGAAGCGTGCTCACATTGCGCACCGTCAGGTCAAAATCCGCCTCGCCGTTGGACCAGGCGTCCCGCTCCTCTTTGGACACGCTGGGTCCGGGCCAGGGTTTCCCCTGCTCGTCCACCGGCACGATGCCTTCCGGCAGCAGCGTGGACAGCACGGGCAGCGGGTATTTGGCTCCGCTCTTGGTCTTCTGCCCATCCCCTGTAATCCAACCACCGCCGATGTCGTCAAAGGACGGCGAAGGCTGATAGTAGTTCGTTCCATTATAGGATTCTTCAAATGGGTTGATAAAGTTCAAATAATTGTCTGTAACCGGATCCTGGTAGTGCACCGTACCGGCGCTGCTGGTGCCATTGTTCTGTATGTTTCTGCCCATTGTGATATTTTTCATCACAACCTGGTTCTCCGCGAACAGACTGATCTTAAAGGGTTCTTCCATATTCTGGTAGAACTCATCCAACTTCTTCTCGTCTTCAACGGTATGGCCCGGTTCTCCGGCCTGTTCGTCCGCAACCTCACTCCAGTGGCGCACCACCGGCACAAGCAATCTGGCCTGGCTGCCGCTGACCGCCGAATACACGGTGTCTCTGCCGCTGCCTTCCACAGTCTTATAGTCGGTAACCGCTGCCGGTATCTCCCCGTCTGCCGCCGAATACATGGCGCAGAACAGGTTGCGTCCGTTTGCGTAGGCTGTAAACGCCGGGAACATCCAGAAGTTGCTGGTGCTGACACCCCAGTAGCCGATCTTGGCCTGGTAAACCTTGTTCATTCCATAAATCTGCTGGTAGTTGTTGCGGTCCAGCCATCCTGTCACAAGATAGGAGGCGTTGCCATTATTGGTGTTCGGATAAGCGCCGTTCTGGCGCACCGTCAGGTCACCGCTGCGGTGGGACTCGTCGTAAATCTGACAATAGTCGGAATCAGGCTGCATCTCGCCGTCCTTCACATAGATCCCGTCGTCCCACGGCTCTGTGTAAACCATGTCGTAAAACCGCTCGCTGTCCGGCTGGGCGTAGACCACGGACTTTAAGTCCACCGTGATCTGATATCCCTTTTCCTTCTGTGTCAAATTGTCCGTAATATTGCGGCCCCACCAGCCGTTAAGCGGCTGTTTCACCGTGATTCTCACCACCCAGGGCAGATTTTCCCTGCCGTAGGTCTCCAAGGTGTTGTTGTAGTAATCGTCCGCCAACACCGGGTCCGCCGCTGTTTTAGCCGCCGGATAATAGTCCGTGCCCACGATATCCCACGGGCGCTGGATCACCTCGGCAGTCACATACTGATCGGCGATGGCTTCCGGAGCCAGATAGCCGTCGTCGCTGGCCGGAGCGCCGCCGTAAAATGCTTTCAGATCCGGCGTGCCGTCCTCGTTCAGATTCGGCATCACGCCCAGAGGCAGCACATAGGTGAACGTAACGCCGTCCAGCGCCCAATCGCCGTAGTTGACCGCGCTGAGCCGGGCAGTGTACTCATCCCCGTACTGGATCCCCGGAGTGTAAACTCTGAGCTTTTCATCCGCATAGTAGACAGAGCGTCCCTTCATGCGTTCCAGGGCGTTTTCCGTCAGTCTGGTGTCGTATTGGTCATAATCCCCGTTGATATCGCCGGCATAATAGCGTTCCGTCACAAAACGGGTGGCGGTGTACAGCCAGGGCATCCGCAGGTGGAGGGAATCCTCCGCCCAGAGAATGTTTTCCTTCAGGCCCACACCGGCATCCTCATCCGCCACAGGCAGCCAGTCTCCGATATCGCCCGTCTCGTCCCAGTGCATGCTGGTCTCCACGCCCTTATTCACATACTCCCCGGCCTCCGGTTTGACGCCCGCAGGCGCCACCTGGCCGTAGGTGCGGTTCCTGGCCAGCATACTGTACCAGTCGCGGCCATAGGTCAGCTCCGTCACCCGATCCGGCTGGTTTCCGACCAGCGGCGCGCCCACCAGCACCTGCTGGCGGCTGCGGCTGTCCAGATCGCCGTCAAAAAACTTGCTGTTGTCTCCGGCATCCATACTGGTATAGCTGGTGACCTTGGAGCCCGGGATCACGGTCTTACTCTGATCCAGGAACTCATAGCGCTGCTGTCCCGTGCTGTCCGGATAAAGCCGGTCACTGCCGTCGGCATTCTTCACCGCCTCGTAAACCGTTGTTCCGTTCTTCACCACCGGCGTCAGGGCCGCCTTGCGGCCGGTCCGGCTGCCGGTAAAGCCCACGTCGTGGATCAGGTTGCTCATATCCATCAGCTTGTCGCCGGTCTTATCCACCGCCGGGTCGAAGGTATTCAGCCCGTAATAATAGTAGTTGTAATACATGCTGTGGCTGTATTCGCCAAACCGCGGCAAATACGCCACTCTCCCGCCGGTTCTCGCATCCTCCGACTGATAGGTGGTCACAGGCAGCCCTTCCCGCTTGGCAGTGGTCCGGTACACAATCTCAATCTTTTCTCCCGGCGCCAGCGCGGTGCGAAGCTTCTGATCCTTAAAGGTGTAGGTGTAAACAAAGTACCTTGTATCCGCAGCCCTGGTCCTGGCGGGATCTGCGTCGTTGGGCGCGATCTCCGCGTCCACCTTGTTGAGCAGCGTCCGGTCGTAGGACTGCATACCGCCGATATCTCCCGCGGTCATGGCGTAAACCGTGATCTGAGGCGGCTCGTAATCCGTTCCCATAGTCTTTAAGGTTCCGTCCGCGTTCCACCACCGGATCTGGATGGGTCCGTTGTTCCAGTCGCTTATGACGACCTCCCTCACGTTTCCATCCACCGCTGACTCGCCTCCCGCCGGAAGCATCCGCGGGTCAATGTCCACGAACTGGGCCGGCACCTTGTCGATGATAACCGGCTGGTAAATCTCGCCCGTTCCCAGCACGTCTTCCTTTGCAGCCGGGGCAGGCGCGGCTCCGGCAGGCTTCGTGGTATCCTCCGCCCAGTGGTAGGGGTTGTCTCCCTGCTCCGTTCCGTCATACTGGATGCGCAGGACGCCGGAGGAATCCCGGCTAACCGGCTGCTTTTGGGCTCTGCCGATGTTCTCGGCCGTGATCCGGCTCCACAGCTCCTGGCCCGGGCGGTAGCCGTCCATGGGCGTTGCATCGGAAGCCGTGGCCTTCTCCACCGAATCAAAGGTTTCCGCGTTCAGGCTCATGTTGGCCATCCGGCGGAGCACCGGGTAGGTCACAGAGGTTCCGATCCCGTACCGGTAAGTATTTTTCTCAATCTCCGTGGACTGGTCGTCCGCGGTGGAAGTGCTGGCGATGCCGTTAGCGTCCTTATACTCCTGTTCCATCTCGTCCGCCGTCTTGCCCTCGCTCCCCTCGGTCGTCTCTCCCGGCTGGGGCGTGGTATAGTTGTCGGCCATGGAACTGTCGCGGTACCACTCCTGGGTCACCTGCACCGTATAGTTGTAGCTGTAGTCCTTTTGTGCCTCGCTGGGTTTGATATCCGCCCAGCGGCTGATTCCGTAAAGCTTCACGGCCGGCAGCGTCAGATAATCGTCCACCTCATCCGCCTTGGCGCTGTCCGAGGCGGACAGTGCCGCGTACTCCAGCCTGAATCTAGCCACATCCCGCGGATCCAGAAGCTGGTAAGTGCCGTCGCTCTCCCGGTAATAGGACCAACCGTCCGGGTTGTAGCCGGCCCGCTTGGGATATACCTTGCGGTAGCCGTTTCTGGCCCATCGGTCGGCATTGGGACGGGAGGAATCATAGGGCACGTTTAACCCGTCCAAATCCGCCCGGATCTGTCCCGCCTCATCTAAGTCGCTGCGCAGCTGGACGTACATGGTGGCCATCACATTCCGGTCGCCGCCATAGCTGGTCTGGTTGTAGGACAGCTCGTCCTCGTCCGGCATCCGGTTCAGGAAGAAGCCCTGAAGCTTCCGCACATCGCCGGTCTCACCGGCGCTGTAGGTATTTCCGGTGATAAAGTCCACGGTCAGATCCATGTATGCCAGATCCTTGTGCACCTCGTTGCGGATCATACCCTCGCTGCCCTGCTTTGCCGCCTGGGGCTCGCCGATGGTCAGCACCGCCTCCTTGCTGTCCACATGGTCTTCCATGGAAACCGCCACGTCGGGCGGCAGCTGCTCCGTGTAAATGTGCATTCCGCCGGACAGCACCTGGGCGTGGACGCCGTTCACCATGGTTTCCGTATCGCCCTCGAAAGCGCCCTCCGCTCCCGCCTGCACCCGCTTGTAGGTCACGGTGTCCTTACTGCCGATCTGTTCCTGTCTGGCCTCGTCCGCTCCCAGGTGGGTTGCAGGCGAAGCCGCGGTGTGCAGAGCGCCGGCCTGGTAGCTGTTGCCGTCCGGATCAGTCAGGGTAATGTGATTGTAAACTTGCTCCGTAAAGCTGCCCGCCTGGCTTTGGGGATTGGCGCTGGTAAAGTAGAACGGCTCATAGCCGTGAGCTTCCAGTCCACCCACCGCCACAAGGGATTCCGCGATAAAATTCCCCTTCATGTTGCTGCCGCCGTTGTTGTCCGGGTCCTCCACCTCCAAAACCACCAGCAGGCGGATGCCCTTGTTTACCGGGATATCCCCGTTAATCTTCCAGACGATGCTTCTGACCACGTCCTCCGCTTCCGGGGTCCCGCTTCCGGCAGATCGGAAAAAGCGGGCGAAAATATTGGGTTTCTCCATCTCCATGCCGCTGTACAAATCCTTTAGCTCCTGATCGGCCGGAACGCTGTAATACCCGCCGCCGTCCATGGGTTGTCTCGGATCGTAAGCTTCAATATCCTCAAGAGCGATGGACTTATATCCGTCCACGCCTCCGTCCGGATCGGTGATGGCCAGGGGCTGAGTGGCAATCAGACTGTTGTTCCCGTCCGTGATGGGTTTGCCGTCGTCATCCAGGATCTCGTTGCCGTCGGCGTCCAGATAGTGTCCGTTGGCATCCACCCGCTTGCCCTCGCCCAGCGGATAATTGGCCGGCATATAGGTCCAGCGGGCGATTCTGGTCCCCTCTGGCGCCTCAAAGCGCAGCACCGGATTGTTCCAGGTGATGCTCTCGCGCATCTCCCCGCTCTCTGTGGGGTATTCGTCCTTGTCGTTGACCGCCGTCACGTAATAGGAGATGCGGTCACCGGGCGCCAGGTGCTCCATGTCCGCCAGATCCCGGGGCGGATTCTTCACGCCGTCCGGATCGGCCTTTCCATAGTCGTTGCCGTTGTAGTTCATTCCCAGAGGCCGGTTGTTAAAGGTATCCCCGTTCTCCGGCAACGGCGTCAGATCCGGAACCTGGATAATCTGTCCGGCGTTGGACGCGGTGGCCAGATTGTTCTTGTAGGGCAGCCGGTTCACCGACAGGTTGATCTTGGCCGCGCGGTTTACAAAGCGCAGCTTCTTATAGTTGTCAATATCCCAGTAACGGTTATTGTTGACGACGCTGTTCACGCCCGCCATGTGCAGGCGCAGACCGATGCGGTTGGTGATAATCTTGGACAGCACCAGCGGGTCCGTATCGACGGTGGGCCGGCTGTTCAGATCCCATTCCTTCTTCCGGCTGGAATCGTGCGCCTCTCCCGCCGCATATTTGCGATCGGCAAATATACCCTCGAACAGGAGCTCCGCCGGATCTTCCGTAAACCGATCCGATGCAGGCTGCCCCTCCGGAACACGTTCCCGGACACCGGTCAGCGTGGCGTTGCCCTCCTTGTTGGGCCCGAAGAAGCGCATCAGGTTCTGGTGGTAGTCGATGCGCCACGGCGTGCGCACCTTTAAGCTGTAGTCAAAGGCCAGCAGATTGTGCTGGAGGAAATAACTCCCGTCCTCAGTATCAAGCTGCACCGGGTCCAGCACGCCGTCCAGGAACATGGCCTCGAGATTCACGCAGTAGTACCGCGCCTCGCCGATCTCTTCCGTGACCGTTCCGTCTGCTGTCTCATACGTCATGTACTTGGATACCAGCGGATTGGAGGTGCCGCTTAACAGGCCGTCAGCTTCCGTCAGGTCGTCCAGCATCTCCTTTTTCAGGTCGAATACATTGGTATTGTTGTAATCCGCTCCGAATACGTTGGGATCGCTGCGCGTGAGCTCAGATGATTTCTGGTCCACATCCCTGGCCGTATAGAGCTTGAACGCGGACACTTCAAAGCGGTTTTCCTTCAGCACCTTCAGCTCATCCGAGTCCAGATCCGTCTGGGCGGCTCTGGCTGTCTTGCTGATAAACTGCACCGGAATCCACAGCTTCTGGGTGCGCAGGCCCTCCGGCAGCACATCCTGGTAATTCAGCTCCCGGAAATAAACGCCGGTGAGATCCAGATTTTCAACCTCTCTGCCGCTTTCATCCTTCTTTTGTTTGGTCCCGTTCACCGCCCAGATGCGGTATTTTACCTTGTTGGGTTCCTTATTGTCGGAATCGTAATCATAGACATCCTGCAGCGGCTGGGCCGTGTTGGCGTCCAAACTGTCGTCTCTGGTGGTGTTGGCCACCGCCGTATTGATCTCCACGCCGGCGGGTTTCGCAGCCGTCTTGTCGTCCTCGCCGTTGACCGTCTCCGCGTTGGTGCTGCCGTTCGGCGCGATATTAACCGCGTACCAGACCGCCAGGTTGGCCTGCTTCACTTCGTACTGCGCGCTCTCCGGGATTCCGTAGGTAGCCTCCTTGTCGGCCACCTGATCCTCGGAAATCTTCCGGTCCGCCTCAAAGCCGTCCAGCAGTTCTCTGGTCTGCATATAGCCGATCTTTCCGGTGCTGTAGTTGGACTGCTTGTTGCCGTACTGATCCTTGCTGTAATTTGCGTGATTGTCCTTGGGCTTGCGGTAGGCCAGGTTGCTGGACCACACGCCGATGCCGAAGGGATCGTTGGCATTGTATTCCAATAGATCGCACACATTGCCCATGAGATAGAAATCCGGGTCCGTGTTGTTCGTCTGCTTCGGGTCCGGCGTCACGCCGGTGTACTCGTCGGTCATATCGCCGTTGCCTGAAAGGTTCACCAGCGTAACCGCGATCTCGGCGGGATACTCGTTCTTCTCCAGCTGCACCACGTTGTCAAAACCTGTCCACTGCTGCATCTGATCATTGAGCGGGTCGCCCGGCTGGTGGTCGCTGGCAACATCCAGCGAGGAAAGCTCCCCGTCGGAATGGTCCGGCAAATGGTCGTTCCCCAGCAGGCTGTCCGCCGTATTTGGCGCATAACGGAACAGAATACGCCCGTCAAGCTCCGCGGGAAGGCCATTTTTGTATTCGCTGAACAGCTCTTCGTAGGGCACCTCCACAACTCTGGTCCCCGCGATCGCCGGCTGTCCGTCCACAAGTTCCGTGTTACCGTCCTTATCCTGAGCGTACTCGTTGATCGTGACCTTCACACTCATCAGATTGGGCCTTATGCTGTCCGAAATCTCCACATAGCGCGAGAAAAATCCCTTGTAAAACCCGTCCTTGCGGGTGATTTCCGGCATGATATCCGTCAGATCGGCGTAGTCCACGTGGGTAAAACGGTTGTACCACTCGGAATACAGGTAGTCATAAATATAATATCCACTATACGTCCCCGTGCTGACCCAGGTGCGCGGGGTACTCTTCTCCGTACTGGTATCAACTAGCTGGTTAATGCCGATGCCGTAGGCTCTCAGCTGGCCGTAATAGGGCAGTCCCAGGGTCTGGAAACCGGCGATGCCGGGGATCAGGAACTGCAGGCCGTCCGTAGGCTGGTCATACTGGATATTGCCGCCGGCGGCCGCAAAAGCCTTTCCTCCCGCCGTCATGCCCAGTCCCTTTTGCTGCTGTACCTGGCTGGGCAGCACTCGGATCTCCGCTCCGTCCTCCAAATGTCCGGCATGCCATTCGCTGTAATTGGTATTGCCGTAGTAGGAATAATCCATATACACATAATGCCAGTTCCGGTACGACCAGGTGCTCTTGGTCTGTGCGCCGCCGCTGTTCACCACGGTCACATTGTCCCCCGACTCCGAGCCGGTGTTGGCGTCGCTCACCGCGGATTTCTGCACGCGGATCCGGCTGACCTTGTCCTCAGGGCGCACTTTGCCCGCATACCGGGGGTCCCGGGAGAGGTTTTTCGATCCGCCGTCGTCGATGTTGAACTGGCTGCCCAGCTCCAGACGCACGCCCACCTGAGCGGTCTGGCTTCCCGTGCGGATCACGCGCCCCGCAATTTCCAGGGAATGGCGCGTCCTCTGGTTGGGGATCTGATTGGCCCGGTTGTAGGGCTCGTGCTGGGTCTCCGGATTATAAGCTTCCTCATACCAGGTTCCCTCGTCGGCGTTGATCGCCTCCCAAAGATTCCCCATGGTTCCGTTCGCAGCCTGCGCGTTGACGGACATGTTGACCACCACTTTGGCGATGCCGCCCTTCTCCATCACTGCGGACGGCGTCTTATAATAGCGGTGCGCGTTGGAGGCGGAACCCACCAGGTCCCTGGCGTCGTATTGGTCCGGCATCGTGGAATCCTGCCACAGGCTGCCGTCCCCGTCCGGGTTAGAACGGTCCGGATCCGCCAACAGATTGATTCTCCACCACTGGTCCATATCCTCGCCGTTCAGCAGGTCCGCTGAGCTCATGTTTACGTTGCTGGCATTGTCCCGCCAGGTCGTCACGGTGTAGGGGTCGCCCTTTACCGGATAAACGGTGACGGAGTTCACAAACGGGCGCAGTTTGGGCCTGAGCTTGATAAAATACGCATCAAAATTATCCGAGGGCAGCGTCACCACCATCTCCACATTGGCGGCGGCGTTGTAGTCCTGGGGTACCGTGCCGTTTCCGTAAAGGCTGTAACCGCTCTTGTTTTTCGCCACCCCCGCCGACGAGATTCCCAGCTGCCGGAAATCCACCGTGTAGCTGGCCAGGGACTTATAGCCCACGGTCAACCAGTTATTGTCCATGTAGTGCGGATAATAGGCCCAGAGCTGGTCGTCCCGGTTCTGATAATTGCCGGTGGTCTCGTCCGTAAAACGCCAGTCTCCCGCAGCAGCCTCCGAGCCTGTCAGATGATCGCGGAACACCGCGCTAATGGTGGTGTCAAAATACATCTGCGGCGTCTTGATGTAAGCCGCATCCGTGTCATTGCGGCGGTGGTCCATGGTGGCCACCTCCTCAAAGTTGTTGCCCGCCTCATCCTGAACTCCGTCCGGTTTGGCCGCAAGCAGCTCGTAGGCCGACTTCCACTGCTCATAGGTGTGGCCGTACAGATACGTGTCAAAGGAGCCCTGGTTTCTGGTCTCTCTGGCGCTTTCGATCTCCTGTACGTTCTCGATCTTTGTATCGCTGATGCCCACGAACACAATGGTCTCCGCTTTGTCCGTGGTCTGGTCCGTGTTGACCACACGGGTCGTGTTCCACTTCTCAGCGTCCGCTTTGTACTCCGGGTTGCGCATGGGCAGGAAATCGGAGCCCTCCACCAGCACCTGGCTGACGGTGGACATGCCCGCATTGGCAATTATAGTGGTTCTGGGGATCACCAGATCCCCCTTATAGGTCTTGTACAGGCCCTTGGCCAGAGATGCCACCTGATCGTACTCCGTATCGCGGTCCTCCCGGCCGATCTCGCCGTAATCGGAGATCAGGCTGCCGGACAGGTTGTACAGTCTGGCAGAGTATTTCACATTTGCGTTGACGGTTTCGGGCTGCTCCTTGCCCTCGGTGGAAGGCAGAAGTTTTCCATATGGATCCCGGTCGCCGGATTTCTGGGGCTGCGGCCCGGTGTAGCCGACCCGCTCCAGCACCAGTTTCTTTCCGCTGTTTTCATCCACAATGGTGATACGGTCGATCACCGCCTGGTTGAACAGCTCTGACCGCACAATGAGGTCCATGGTGTGGAAACCGCGGTTTTTCTCGGAATCGTCCACCGTGGTGTCCCATACATTTCCGGTATTCAGGCCCGGAGTCATCTCAAAGCGGAAATTCTCCATACGGGAGATACTGTCGTTGGTCAGACCAAACACGGACAGATATTCCCGGGCGTAGGGCACCACGTTCCACTCGGTATTTCCATCCACCGAGGTAGTGATCGCGGTTTGGTCGTTGCGCTTGCCCCCGGTGCTGTTTGAGGGCGCAAAATTCCTGTAAATGCTGTCGTTTTTGTGGTTCTCGTTCAGCTGCTGCCGGTTGTAATACTGGTTCTGTGCGGAAAGTTTGGGCAGGGGCTCCTTCACGTCAAAGGCCGCCCAGTCCAGGGCATCCTTCTTGTCCTTGGACTCCACCTTGGTATCCGTTCCGGACACGTAGTCGATAAAGGATGCCTTGGCCATGATCTGGTTGCCGCAGTACGCCACGGTCTTTCCGTTGGCGTCCGTAAACTGGTTGAAGCTGTTCACCACATTGTCCTGCTGATAATTGCGCCGGTAGGTGGACACGTCGCCGTAGCGGTTGATCTCACCGCGCAGCTCCACGATTCCCCGGTGGTCCTCGTGAGTCTTTTCGTCCTTGACCACGCTGCCCTCAAAGGTGTCGAACACGATCTCCACCTTGCCCGGATACTTGACGCAGCGGCTGCTGTCTCCCTCCTGATACCAGACGGTGTGCGGGATCACGGCCCCATTGCCGCTTGTCCGCGCCTCTAACAGGTCCTTTAACTCTTTATCCTGAATCACATAACAGACCGGTTCTCCTGTCTCCTCCTCCACAGCCAGGCGGTCGTAGACGCGGATCTCAAAAACTTTGGTCACGCCATCGTCGTAAACCGGCTGCCAACCGGCGTCCTCAGGATCCGCCGGAACTTCCGGGTCGTCCTTTTCATAATATTCTCCGGTGAGATCGCTGTAACCCAACAGTTCGCCGTTTCCGATCAGCTTCTTGTCCAGATAGATATCCGTCATCTGGAAGCCTCTCCTGCTCTCCTCCTGCTCGCCGGTAGCCGGTGAATCGTCGTACAGAGGCAGCTCCACCGCCAGAATGGGCTGGGACATGCCGCTCTCACAGCTGTTTCCCAGATAGAAACGGTATGAGGTTCCATCCTTGTACTCGTAAGAGACCGGCAGAATCTCCGCCTCCCCGTCATAGGCGGCGGCCGGGGTGTTTTCCTTGACCGCATAGGTCTCTAGCGTCGGCTCGGAGGGGTCAATGTGCAGGATACCGAAGCTGTTCGCAGTCCTGGTAAGAATGTTGCCGTACTCGCTGTTGCTCTCGTAGGTGTTGATCCAGACGGCCTTCATCTTCAGATCCTGCACCGGCTTCAGCTCCGCTAAATCGCCGCTGCCGTCCAGCTCGTAGATATACCCGGTGGGCGTGCCCTTCACGAGCAGCATACTCTCGTTGTTTTTCACCAGGTCATTGGTGTTGTAAGAAGCTGTGTCCTCCTTGTAGCTGGTGTAGCTTCCGATCGCCACCGCAATATTCTTCGGATGCTCGAACGGACAATCCTTGGTATTCCACAGACTCTTGGTCACGGACAGCAGATAGGCGCTGCCCTGCTTTTTGATAATCTCCGAGGCCTTCACCGGATCGCGCTTTATCTCCTGATTGTCCCGGTCCACATAGACGACATCGTAGTAAGTCTCATCCAGCTTGTCGAGCTCCGGGTAAATGTAACCCTTCTCATTTTTTTGCAGCTCAATCAGAACCTTGGCAGGGCTGCCAGGGTCGCATTCCTCATCGTATTTATTTTCGCCGTCCACCTTTAAGGGCGGATGCTCCACCAGAGTGATGGACTCCAGGTACACCCGGTTGTCCCGGGTGATATTGGGGATGAATTTCTCATCGGACACAATGGAGGTGGTCTCAAAGCCATTGATGTACTGTTTTCCCTGGGCGTTCACCGGCCCCGATGTGATGGGCAGTTCAAACCGGACGATGCCCTGGTAGATACGGCTGGCGCCGGTATTGCCCAGCTTTACGCCATACCAGGCGTCCTTGCCGCCAATGCTGGCGTTCAAGCTGCCCTGGTTACCGCCGTATTTGAGCTTGCCGTTGGCATCCATGCCGTACGGCCGCACCTCAAGCGTGGGAACCGCCTTCAGAGCCTCAAAGGACGTGCTTCCCTGATAAGTGGCGTCCTGAGCTGCAACGGCCTCCTTCAATCCATTTTGGATATTCCACTGGTAGATCTCCCCTGTCTTGAACACGGAATTTCCCTTGGACTGTCCGCTCACCAGATCGCCCACCGTGGAGCCGATGGATACGCCCTGCTTATTCTGGGCATCCTCAGCGCTGGTCTGGGTATCGTGGTAGGAGGTCGGTTTTCCGTAGATGCGCAGCCAGTTCTGCTTGCTGACCTCATGGATCACGCCTGTTGGACTGGTCTGAGCGTTGGAGAGCACCTGTCCGTCATAAGGGTACATCGCGGTTTGATCGTCGTCACTTTTCTTAATATGATCGTTTCCTTCATAATTTTCGAACACAACCTTGACCGATCCGACTACCGCGTCCTTATCCAGGTCATAGGCTTCTTTCCCGCCAACGGTGATAACAAAATCCTGATCGTCAATGGCAACACCTGCTCCTGTGGTCTGGCTCAGGCTGTCCAGATCCTCGCGGCCGTCAAACAGAGTCCTCACCTCGTCGGCTTCATAGGTGCGGATCACAGTCTTATAATCCTTGTCGTAGATAATAATGCTCGGATTTTTGCCGTACTTTAGTAAGTCCCTGTCAATGACGATCTTCGTCACCAGGAATCCTTTTCCTTTCTCATAGTTTGAATAAATCGGCACATCCGCTCTGAACTCCGCCTGCGGGATATCCGAAAAGCTTCCATCCGACAGGCTGTTGTCCTTGCCCGTCTGGGAGCGGATCAGCTGGTTTCCAAAGGTAAACAGATAGCTGTGCTGATACCGATCGTACTCCGGAAGCTTAAACAGGTCGCCCAAAGGCGCCTGAGCCTTCCAGGGATTGTCGGGCAGGCTGCTGTACCAGCGGTTGGCGTCTATGGATTTAGCCGTATACCGGTTAGCCTCGGGTAAATTTTTATCTTTTAACGCATCATCGTCGAAAATCGACTGTAAAAATGCGTAGGGATGGGGCTTCTGAACGCTGATATAGCCGTACTTGGGTTCAATTCTGACCGGCTGGTCCGTTTTTCTCCCCGCCACGCCGTCGCCGTGCTGCTCAAAATTGTACCGCTCCGGCCGGAAGAAGTCCGCCCGGCTCTGAAGCGTGGGATCTTCGGCGTATACGTTGGTGGTACCGCTTACCCGCACCTGCAACGCGCTGGCCGCAGCCCCCGTATTGGCCGCCATATCAGCAAAACGTATGCGGATATAGCGCACTCCTTCCATATTGCCATTGATATTTTGCAGGTTCGCCAATGACACCACAAAGTTGCCGTCTTCGTCCATCCAGTCCGGGATGGGATTCTGGTTCTCCGATCCGCCCAATACAACGGAATCCACCGCAGCGATCCCCTGATGGACGTTCATGGACTGCTGGTTGGAGAGGCCGCCGAACTCAACGCTGTAAATCTCTCCCACCTTGTCCAGCATAGCCTTCTCAATCGTCAACCGGTCGAATACAAACCCTTTTATCGGGGCATCTGCATCCTCCGGCAGCGCTACCACCGGCAGTTCAATCAACAGAGTCCCTTCCGTCAGCACGCGGTATCCGTTTTCAGGACTTGACAAACGGTCGGCCTGGTATAGATCGTATCTGCCTCCATAGCTGCAATAACTACAGCCCGGTATGTAGGAACCATCCTCCAATTTTACGCGATCCGGCTCCTTTGCGGCGCCGACATAGTAAATAAATTCTTTTTCATGGCCGTTGTAGGGCACATAGACCGTTCCTGCCAGCTGGTCATAACCCATCAGCGCGCGGTCGGAACGAGTTTCATTGTAGGCATCTTCCTGGTATGCCTGATAGCTGGCCGCCACAGACAGCCAGGGTGCCGTAGAATCGTTGACCTTCAAAATGTGCTGATCCCGATCCTCCGCATAGTATTCCTCCGCCGGGCGCAGATCGGCCGGTTTATCTTCGCGGTTGTGCACTGCCTCCAGGCGTTTGTCCGTGGTGTGGAAACTTGCTTTAAAGCGGTAGGCGATTCCATAGGTGGCCTTTCCGTCCAGATCCACATAAAACGCCTTGTCCTTCACGGTTCCGGCAAAGTGTTCAAATTCAACCACAAACTTGTTGACCAAGATCAGGCCCTCTTTTTCCCAGCTATCACGGGGGATTACATACGCCCCGCTCACCGACACCAGGTCCTCTCCTTTTATCTGAATCTGGCTTTCGCTTCCGTCTGCCTTCCATCCATGGATGGTAACCAGCACAATCTTTCCGGATAATTCCTCCTTGTCAAGAATTCGAAGCTCTGAAGACACGAATCCCTCCGGCCGGTTTAACAGCACATGGTTCACGCTGGCATCGCCTGGGTCGCCGGTGGCATCCGATGTCCCGTCGTTCAAACGGCAGGGGATTTCCAGTTCCAGAGTACCGGTAATCAGGCTGGAAGCCTCCTGGCTCTCACCGCTGTTTTTGTTATCATAATAGTTGGACAGCCAGGCCCTGATTGTCTCCGGCTTACCTGCCGTGCCGTTCTCAAAGTACACTTCACTTGTCTGGTGCGTTCCGTCCGGACGGATCTCATCGAACCCTATATTGGGATTGCGCTCGCCGCCGTACCGGGAGCCGTGGTCGTGACTCCACTTATTTTCGTGATATCCGGGCTGTGTGTATACGTCCAGATTGACAACGGGATTAGGATCGACATACAGTTTCTTGATGCCAAGAGGCTTTTCATCCTTTTTCCCTCCGTCGTCCGTGGCTGTGGTCTTGAATTTTTTGCCCTCAAAATTCTTCTGAGTCTCCGCAGTAAAGGCATTGCCCAGCTCCAGATCACGTTCATACACATTGGCATGGCCGATCACCTGCATATGCAGCAATTTTTCCGGAACCAGCTTATCCAAATTGCCGTCGCCGTCGGTATCCACCATATGCTCTGGAACCATCTCGCCGTCCATCTCATTGAGAATGATCACAATCCTGCCGGGAATCCAGTCCTCATCAAAGCCTCCCTTTTTGCGGACTTCTTCCATGGACAGCACCAGACGTTTGTTCCCATTGACAAAAGCCTTCAAGTCGTCCATCGCAAAGGTGACGGCAGGTAAATCCTTCTCCCCTCTGTGGTCCACATCGAAGAACTGAATTTCCTTCATCTCCGCCCAGTTGTCCTTGCTCTCGGAACTGAGCATCTTGCTCATATCAAATTCCAGATAATCCGCGGCAAAGCCCTTATAACGCAGCTCCTCCACATGATAGCTGCCGTCGTACACGTCCAGATTCAGATCGATGATACCCTTGTACATCACCGCAGTGGAATCGTTGCCCAGGGCCAGATCATAGGAAAACTGGTTCTGATAGGGCACAGGCTGCTGTTTGGCGCTGAATTTTTTATTTAAAGCCTTATCCGTCCATGACACATAGGCGTCTATGGTAGGATTCGCCATCACGAACTTAAGCTTCGCCTCATCCTCATTTTGGTACCGGTATTGCTCATCCTCCATGATTTCACCGTTAAAACGGCTCTTCCAGCCCTTCACCTCGCAGATCGCCTTGCCGGGAGCCGTACAGATATTCATGGAGGTTCCATAAATGCGTATCCACTGGTCCGCCTGGAGGTCTTCCACAGGAGCCGGCTCCTCCTCAGCGATTTCCATGGGAACTGCCTCTCCCCCTTCCTCCTCGTCCGGCTTTTCTAATATGTATCTGCCGTTGAAGGAATCGAAATCCAGTCTGAATTCAATAATTTGAATCGGGTGAGGCTCCTCGTCCGGTTCCGTGGAGGGTTCCCGCAAATCCAGATACACTGAATTGTCCGTGTACTCGGGCAGCGGATTAACGCCTCCTCCCTCTGGATCGGTCACAATATGATTCATCAGTTCCGAGCGGGTGTACTGGATCGTCCGTTTGCCTCCGGGCGCAGTCTCGTCCACCACGGTCATGGTCAGCATGGGGGCGGGAATCTTGGTAATCCTTCCCTTTTCGTCTCTTACATGCGGCTCATCGCCTGCCTTCAGCAGCGCTTTGCTGATGCGGATGCCGGAGGTCAGGAAGGCATCCACCATGTCGCCCTCTTTCGCGTCCTGCTGCTCATCCTGCACCTTCTCATCCAGCTTAAAGGTAAAGCTGACGTTATAGCCTTCTCCGTCGGAGTCGTTGCGGATTTTCCACAGATAATTGCCGAAATCCATGATTGCCGGCGTCGCCAGCTCATCCTGATCGGTTTTGATCTCTTCCTTAATTAAGGTTTCCGCCAATACATCCCCTGAAATTATGGAGGGATTGACCATCTTCTCCGGCTTGGATTCCGGCGTTTGCCGCTTGTAAATTTCGTTTTCCACGTCAAACTCACCGCAGGGGTCCTTTAACAGACCCGCCTGCAATGCCGCCGGATCCGCTTTCTCCAGGAAATTCAGAATCGAAAAGGTAAACTGAGCCGTATTGGTCCGGGGTCCCGCCACTCTGGAAACGCCGACCAGGCGGACATTTCCGGGACAGGCAATCAGAGGAACCCAGGTACAGCGGTAATTGATCCGTATCACCTGGTTGTAGTCTTCAACTCCCTCAAAAAAATCTTTCACATCGCAGGTATAGACCACCCCAGGAACAGTTTCCCCTGCTCCGTTCTCAATCATGATCTTGTCTTTTTCGGTATAATAATTCTCTTCCGGGATGGTCACCGGCAGCCACTTGCCTTCCGTGTTCTGATACTCCAGAATCGGATATTCCTCACGGTAATTATCCGACAGGCGGACGCCGTATCCGGCCAGTTGGTCCTTGCCCCCCAGCCAGAAGTGCATGGGGTCCTGCCCTTCTTTTGAATACTCATCCACCTCATCCTCGGGCAGCACAAACTGAAGCTTTTGCAAATCAAAAGCCTCGGGCAGCTGGTCCGTCACCTGCGGGCGGTACATAGGCGCGTTAAAATCGCCTTTTTTAGTTGTATCCTCCCCAACTCCAAGGCCGTCCAGCGTATAAATCAGTTCTTTTCCGACATACGCCTCCTCGGTCTGTACAAGCTTTTCACCGTTGGCCTCAAAGCTTGATACCTGTAAAACCGTACCGGCCTTTTCCCTCTTGTACCAGCGGTAGCCCAGATTCTCATTGTTGTCGTCCCCCTGGGGTTCCGGTTCCGTTTTATCCTTTTTTCCGCCAAAATAAACCACGCCGCTGGTATTCACCGTCGCTCTGGCGCGGCGTTCCGAATCCAGCTTCAGACTGTTGCCAAAAGGCGCAAAAATACGGTAGACACGCTTAGTCGGGTGGTCTTTCTCCTTCTCTGAGTCTGCATTGGCATTGTACTCCTTTGAAAACTGCGGCGGGTACAATATGAAATCCCTTGAAACAAAGTCAAAGTTACAACCTGCGTTCCAGTTGTAGCCCACAACTGTTCCGCCCTCTTCCACCAGCTGATTGGGATCCTCCACCTCCCAAAATTCCTTTTTCACATTCGTCACATCCACGATCACCACGCCGCCGCTTTTGTCGTATGCGGAAGCGTCGTGGTCCACATTGGAGAGATCGTTGGCGATCCAGGTTCCGCCGAAGAGCCGGGTCACATCGGTGCCGTTTAAATCGGCGTAAGCCGGATTCTCCTCCAAAGCTCCCGTGTCCGGATCCATATAATATTTCTGATACTGATATGGGTTGGCGTAAGCCGCACTGTTACGGTCTGATGGCACCTCCATAGCGATATCAAAATCCTCAAAGGTAGTCTCATCCGGCACCCAGTCTTCCTCATTCGGCGGAAGATACAGCGTTCCATCCTCCTCCTCAATCAGCCCGGATGTATTCTCCACGGATAACAGATAAGAGGCGTAGTTGTTTTTCTGCCACGCGTGCACCGGATTCTCTTCCGTGCCTCGAATCGTTTTAAAGTTCAGCTTCCAGTCGATGTTGGTGTAAAGCAGGTTCAATACGGAGTTGACGTTTCTGGGCTCCTCGGGTATGAAGCCGACTACCTTTGTGTCCTCGGGCAGGACTTTATTGGGCTGGTCATCATACTGATATCCATAGTAGTTGACCCAGGTCCAGCAGCTGGCCAGAAGTCCTTCCGGTATAAACCGGCTCTCAACACTGGCGTCATCCGTAATCCAAAACTTGAAGAACACTTTGACAATCCGCGCTTGCTCCGGCTTATAGCCGGTTTTGCTGGCGATCATGTTCAGACGTACATTGCCGCGGTAATACTGAAGGTTGTCAATATTCGACCCTTCCTCCATCTGATCTGCGGTAGGACAGAACACATAATTGTAACTGCTGCTGTCCGAGGAGGTAAAACTGGATACCTGGTAAACGCTTCCCTGATCCATCACGGCTTCAGGTTTGACCGGCTGCGCCTGATCCGTTGTTTCCTGCTTGCCGCTCTCTGTGGCCTGATCTTTGGAAGGATTCTCCGGCGCGGGTTCTGCTGCGCCGCCATTCTCCGGCGCATCGCCTTCCGGCTCGCTTGCGCCCTCGTCCCCCTTTTCTCCGGCGTTCTCGCCGTCCGGTTCCGCCGTCTCCCCCTCGTTTGCATCCGGGGTTTCTTCCGCCGTGTGATCGCCATCTGCCGTGGAGCCGCTGGCTACCGGCGCGGTCATCAGACGCGCCCTGTCGCGGATGGAGATGGAGGCGGTGGTGCTTCCTGCATCGGAATGGCTGTCGGAGCCGCTTCCGCTCTCAGAGTCATTTCCACTGGTCTCGCTTCCGCTTCCGGAGCTATCTCCATTCTCAGAGCCGCTTCCGCTGTTTTCACTTCCGCTTTCGGAACCGCCTTCATTCTCAGAGCCGCTTCCGCTGTTTTCGCTTCCGCTTTCGGAACCGCCTTCATTCTCAGAGCCGCTTCCACTGTTTTCGCTTCCGCTTTCGGAACCGCCTCCATTCTCAGAACCACTTCCGCTGTTTTCGCTTCCGCCATTCTCAGTTTCGCCGCCGGAACCGCTCTCATCGCTCTCAGAACCGCTTCCGCCGTTTTCTGTCCCTTCTTCGGAACCGCTGCCATTCTCCCCGCTTCCGCTGTTGTCCTGATCCTTGCCGCTGTTGTCCGTCTCGTTTTGATCCACGCTGTCGGAAGAACCCTGGCCGGAACCGCCGCCGGATCCTCCTCCCTGTACGGAGCCTCCCGTCTGGCCGGGAACCATCTCCTCCATAAACAAAATATCATCCATAAGCTGGCTGGCGTTATCCGGATTCCAAATCTGCCAGTCATCATCGCTCAACCCCGGGAATGCCACTTCCACACCGCCGATGATCTCCAAACTGTTATCCGCGGCGTACTGCTCCGGGCCGTAGGCGTTCCCGTCCCGGTCGGTCTCTCCCACGATGGCGGCGAACACCTCGCCGTCGCCATTCCGGAAAATCGTAGGTGTGTCAATATGTAACGCCAGGTCATAGATGGTGCTGTCCGTAGCCGCCGAGTTGGCTACCAGCTGGATCTCGCCCTCCGCCCTTGTTTTTTTTGACAGAGTGATCGTGCCCTTCTCCAGCTGGATACCACTGTCGTCGGTCTTCATATTGAAGGCGCCCTTGATATCCGGCGGCTCATGTTCCACCGCCGCTTTTGCCCAAATAGGCAGGGCCGCGTTCCAGGGAACCTGCTCCACCACCATAATGAGCGCGATCAACAGCGCTGTCATTCGTTTTGCCGCTCTAAGCACTAATTGTTTCTTCTCCTCTGTCATGCCCTTCATCCTCTGTTTCGTTAATTTTAACGTTTTTTTAACACGTGATATAAAATTTTAAACGGACAATGCCCTTCAACCCCCATATGTGGATTGAAGAGCTCTTGCATAATAAATATTTATTTGTCTAATCCCGATTATTACTACATAATTTTTATTATGTAGTAGCATTTATCCCTATTATAACACTAATTTCTTATTTTAAAAGCCCCTTTTTAAGAAATTCTTAAAAAAGATTACAAAAAATGGGCGCAATTTTATCCTTACTGTATATTTACGCCTCAGTCTATTTTTAAATCTCATAAAATTTTATATTTATTCATCCACGCTTCCGCTCCTTATCTTCCTGTGTCCCGCATATTTCTCACGATTCCGATCCTCAAGAGGTATACAGCCATTTATACGCTCATTCCGGCAGGCTGTCGCGCACGCAAAGCGCCCCATACCCCACCGTGGGGTTGGGAAATTCCTCGAATCCGGGAAGCTGTCTTGCGCCGCGGATCAGGTAAGCCTTAACCTTCTCACCGTACAGAAACGGATCATTTCCCCGCACAATCCCCCACTCCATGAGCAGGGCGGCGCTGCCGCTGACAAAGGGGGTGGCGAAGGAGGTGCCCGTCACCGCCGCATACCCGCCTCCCTTTTGAACCGTGACGATGTCCACACCGGGCGCAACCAGATCCGGTTTGATCTGATTGCCCGTGCGCGTGTATCCTCTTCCTGAGAAATCGGCGTACGATAAGTAAGAATCGTTGTACGCCCCCACGGAAATGACCCCGGCGGCGGTGGACGGGATCGTCAGGGTGGTGTCAGCCGTGGGCAGCAAAAAGCGGGTGGCCGGGTTCAGCGCAGCCTGGGCGGGCAGCCACAGGTCGTAGTGTCCGGTCACCAGGCGCACCGGCGTCAAGCGGATGATCCAGATCCCGCTGTCAACGTAATTCTCCCTTGGCAGAAAATCCATATAAATCTCCTGGGCGCGGCTGTAAGGGCTGGGTTCCCCGTAGTAGAGCAGCACTTTGGTGTCCCGATAGCGGAAGGTCTGAGCGCCCATGCGGCGGCTGATGGGACCGCTGCTCTCCCCGGACGGGGCAATGAGTGCGATCTCGAATTCGTCGGCGTAGGATTTCCACAACTGCACGCTGAACCCTGTCTCAAAGGGAGCTACGGACAGCTCCACATTTTCTTCACGCCCCATGATGAGCCGTCCCGAAGTGTGACCTCCGCCAGCCCCCTCATTGCCTGTTCCGGCTGCCAGAACGGTCCGGCCAAAATTGGAAATGCTGTCGATATAGGTTTCCAGCAGGCTGGTGCCGTCGTGGGAGCCGTAGGTATTTCCAAAACTCAAATTGACGGCGGTGGGAAGACCCAGCTCCATGGCCGTGCGCACCACCGCGTCCAATCCGCGCATGAGCTGGGTGGTCCTCGGAAAGCCGTCGGCCAAAGACGTGCCCAGCCGCACCGCCATGATGGCGCTCTCATAGGCCACGCCGCGGTAACGCCCGCCGCTCTCCCGTCCATTTCCGGCCGCGATGCCCGCCACCGCCGTGCCGTGGCCGCTGGTATCCACGGAATTTACGATGCGAAGCGCCTCGGACCTGCTGCCCGCGGCAAGCGCCTCATTGATTTCCCCTTCCGTGTAGACGCGGTTCTGAACCTGATCCCACAACCGGATGATCCGCGTTGTGCCGTCCTCATTGCGAAAATCCGGATGGAAGTAATCGATACCCGAATCGATCACCGCCACCGCCGTGCCCGCGCCCGTGAGACCGTTTGGTCCCGCCTGCACCTGAATAAGACAAGAGGCCGATCTCGCCGCGTTAACGGCAAAGAACAGCCTCTTTGGTTTCTCGATATATTCAATTTGGGGCATCTGGCTGACCGCCTGAATCTGGCTCTCCGGCACGATCAGGATCGCGTAGCCGTTTAACAGGATGTCTGTCTGCACGCCCAGCGCCTCCAGGCCCGACAGATCGCCTGTGTAGCGCACAATCAACTCCCAGGTCCGTTCATTCGGGTTGTATCCCACCTCCAGATTACCCGATTTTTCCCGTTCTTCAGGCGTAGCGTCCAATGCCAGGTTCAGCAGGTTCTCCCTCTTTTGGTTCTCCATAACGCACCTCCCGGTTCTCTGCTGCCGCGCCGGGAGAATTTCCCGGGTCGCACAGCTCTCTGCCCATTATATGCGCCAGGGCGGCGCGGCATGACTCAGCCGCGCACGATGGTATAGATGCTGTAGAAACCGGTCACCGTCACCACACCCACCAGAATGGGGGTGAGGAAACGGATGAAGAAAATCCAGACTTTTTTCAGCTTGAAGGGGATTCCGTCACGCTCCACCTCGTCCACCAGGTATTCCGGATTCCATTTCCAGCCGATGTAATAGCACATGGTGATGCCGCCGAAGGGCAGCAGAATATTGTCCGTGATCATTCCCACAAAGTCGAACACGCTGTAATTCAGGATCGTCACCTGTCCCAGGGTGCCGAAGGACAGGGCGCTTGGCACGCCCGCCAAAAAGCACAGAAGGCCCAAAATCACGGTGGCCTTTTTCCGGGACCAGCGCAGGGTGTCCACTGCAAAGGAGATGGTGACCTCCAAAAGCGCGATGGCGCTGGTCACCGCGGCAAATAATACCAGGGCAAAGAACACCAGAGCGAAGAACGGTCCGCCTTTGATCGCGGAAAATACCTTGGGCAGGGTTCCAAAGATCAGGCCCGGCCCCTGTCCCGGCTCCAGGCCGAAGGAGAACACGGCCGGGAAGATGGCGATTCCGGCCATCAGAGCGATCAATGTGTCCAGTCCCGCCACGCTGAGACAGCTTTTGGGAATATTTTCCTTCTCGCTGAGATAACTTCCGTAGGTGATGGTGATTCCCATGCACAGGCTCAGGGAATAGAACACCTGGCCCAGAGCGGCGTTGACCGCGCTCAGCGTGAACGCGCTGGCGTGGGGGATAAAGACGAATTTCAGTCCCTCCACAGCGCCGGGGAGGGTCACGCTGCGCACGATCACCACGATGAGCAGCACAAACAGCAGCGGCATCATGGCTTTGCTGGCCCGCTCAATGCCGCTGATCCCGCAGTAGCAGATCAGGGTGGTCACGCCCAGGAACAGGAAATGCCAGAATACCGGCTCCACCGGCCGGCTGATGAATTCTGAGAAATCTGCCGGAGCCGCCAGCGTGGTGGCGTAATTGACAATGTACTTTAAAATCCAGCCGCCGATCACGCTGTAATACGACAAAATCAGGAACGCGGCCGCCACGCCGAACACGCCCACGATCCTGGCGTGCGGGTGGATATCCCCGTAGGCCTGAACGGGGTCGTGCCGGGTCTTGCGCCCCAGAGACATTTCCACCATCATCACCGGTACGCCCAGGATGCAGATAAACAGCAGATATACCGCCAGAAACGCGCCGCCGCCGTTCCGGCCCATAAGATAGGGGAACTTCCAGAGATTTCCAAGTCCGATGGCCGCTCCCGCCGTAGCCATGATAAAGCCCAGTTTGCTTGCCCATTGATTATTTGTTTTCATGCCATTGCCCATCCTAATCGTTTATTTTCTCTTCTTAATAAATATAAATACCAGGCCGCTGAGTCCCATAAGCAGCGGATAGAAACAGTACGGTATGATCTCAAAGGGCGTCAGTCCGGTCAGGGAAGCCGCCGCCAGGAGCTGGGCCCCGTAAGGGATCAGGCCCTGGCCCATGGAGCTGAACATGTCCAGCAGGGAGGCCGACCGCCTGGGCGTCACCCCGAAATCGTCGCTGATCTCCTTGGCGATGGGGCCGGACATGACGATGGCCACCGTGTTGTTGGCCGTACACATATCCACCAGCAGCGCCAGCGCCGCGATTCCCAGCTCGCCGCCGCGCTCGCCGTTTATGCGTTTTCGGATGAAGGTGAGAATGAAATCAATTCCCCCATATTCCTTCACCAGGGCAACGATACAGGCCACGATGATGGAGATCACCGTGATGTCGTACATTCCCATAATGCCCGCGCCCACATGGGTGAACATTTCCCCCAGGGCAAAGGCTCCGGTGGCCACGCCAACCACCAGGGACAGGACCGTGCCCGCGATTAGGATCACAAAGACGTTGACGCCCGCTAAGGCGCCGATCAGCACCACCAGGTATGGCAGCACCCGGAATATATTGTAGTCCAGATTCCCGGTTACCTGGAAATCCGCTTCCCTGCCAAGGAACAGAAACAGAAGGATGGTGGCTACCGCCGCCGGGAGGACGATGAGAAAATTCTCCCGGAACTTGTCCTTCATATCGCAGCCCTGGGTTTTGACCGCCGCAATGGTGGTGTCGGAGATCATGGACAGGTTGTCGCCGAACATGGCGCCTCCGACCACCGCCCCGGCGCAGACCGCCAGGGAAAAACCAGTCTTCTCGCTGATTCCCACCGCAATGGACGAGAGCGCCGTGATGGTGCCCACGCTGGTTCCCATGGAAATGGAAATAAAGCAGCCGATCAGAAACAGCCCGGCCACCGCCACCTTGGAGGGCAGAATGGACAGCCCCAGATTAACCGTGCTCTCCACGCCTCCGGCCGCCTTAACCGCGCCGGTAAACGCCCCGGCCACCAAAAAAATCAGGCACATAGTGATGATATTCTCATCCCCCACGCCCTTGGCCGCCAGGCGGATCTTGTCCGCAAATTTTACCTTTGGATTTTGAATGAACGCCACCAGAAGGGCCAGCAAAAACGCCACGATGGCAGGCATACTGTAGAAGTCTCCCGTGATGAATCCCGCTCCCAGAAAAATCAACAGAAACACCAGAATTGGCAGAAGGGCCACTGCCCTTCCCGAATTATTTTCCCCCATTATCGCTATCTCCCGTAAAATTTTTTCTTGCGGCCATCAGAAGCCGCATTGTTTATTATATCTGATATGAGCGCAGCTTTCAACTGGAATTTTTATGGGGAGGAATGGAGGGGAATGGCAGCGGCATAGGGCGGAGTAAGCCGGATCAAATCCGGGCGGGATCAGGGCAAGAGACCCCCTCCCGCCAGTCTCCTCCCGCCAGCCGGCGGCGGCCGGTCAGCTGGAATCACAGTCCGGGACGGGCGGCTAACACTGTATTGCTAGGATACGACAACGGTTCCGTCAACTACCACATACTTTACCCGGGTGTCCAGATCAAAGGGGCTGCCGTCTGTGATCACCAGATCCCCGTCCTTACCGGGTTCCAGGCTGCCCACCCGGCGGTCGATGCCGATGTGGCGGGCCGGGTTGATGGTGATGGCCTTCAGAGCGTCAAAGGGCTTCATGCCCGATTTCACGGCCAGACCGGCGCACAGCGGCAGGTACTGCTGGGGAATCACCGGGGAGTCTGTGATAATGGACACGGAGCAGCCCGCGTCTGCCAGAATTCCGGGCGTCTCAAACGTCTTGTTGCGCAGCTCGAACTTGGTAGCGTGGCCGAAGGACGGCCCTACAGCCACCGGATAGCCCTCCCTGGCCAGTTCGTCCGCAATCAGATGCCCCTCGGTGCAGTGTTCCAGCGTCAGCTTCACGCCGAATTCCCTGGCGATGCGGATCGCGGTGAAAATGTCGTTGGCCTGATGGGCGTGGGCCTTTAAGGGGATTTCCCCTTTCAACACGGGAATCAGCGCCTCCATTTTCATGTCAAAGGCCGGTTTGCGCAGCACGTCCCCGGCGGCGGCCTCCTTTTTCTCCATGTACTCTGAGGCCTTGAACAGCAGCTCCCGCAGCTTAGCCGCCGTGGTCATGCGGGTGCAGTTGCCCTCCTCCCGGTAGCAGCGCTTAGGGTTCTCGCCAAAGGCGCATTTCATGGCAATGGGGTCCTTCACTACCATGTGATCCACCCGTATCCCCACCGTTTTCAGCGCAAGAAAGGTGCCGCCCAGCACATTGGCGCTTCCGGGGCCGGTGGCCACGCAGGTGACGCCGGCCTCAACTGCCTGCCTGAAGGTGGGGTCCATGGGATTGATGGCGTCCAGGCCGCGCAGATGGGCCGCTACAACATCCCCCCGCTCGTTGACGTCGTCGCCCTCGAACCCGATTCCGTAACCGTCCACGCCCAGATGGCAGTGGGCTTCCACAAAACCAGGGTAGACCGAAAGTCCGGAGGCGTCGATCACCTGAGCGTCCCCGGCGGGTCCGGGGAAAGACCCGATGGCTGTGATTTTTCCGTTCTCAATCAATATGTCCGCAATTTGGGGCTCCTCTGTCACCGCGTCGTGGACCAGTCCGTTTTTGATACAAAGCATGTTTGGTTCCTCCTCCTGATTGTGCCGGGTTCATTTCCCCGGAAATTTAAATATTTGTCTCGTAGGTGCCTTTGACCAGCAGCCGTCCATTTTCCAGCATCAGTTTGCCGCGGGCAATCACAGTGTCCAGCTCCAGATCCGGGCCCAACAGCAGCAGGTCGGCGTCCGCCCCCGGGGCCACATGGCCCTTGTGCGGGTACAGCTCCAGGGCGCGGGCGGCGTTGGAGGTGAAATACGTCAGCGCCTCGGACAGATCCATGTTCCCGTCCCGGACCAGATTGACCAGCTGGGCGTACATCGTTCCCACGTCCGTGACGCCAATCTCGGCCAGATTGCCGTAAGCATCGTAGTTGGACCAGCTGCCCTGGCCGTCGGAGCTGAAGGTCAAACGCTCCATTGGGACGCCCTGGTCCCTGGCTTCCTCAAGCAGCGCGGGCATGCGGCCGGGGTCGCTTAAGTCGCAGGTGATGTCCATGTACCCGCCCAGCTTCGCCAGCTTAAAGCCCTCCTGTGGCAGTTCTTCGGTGCGGGCCATGTGGGTGGGGTGAAAGGTCTTGGCCGGGATATTCGTGTGCTCCAGGGCTTCGAATACCGGGTCCAGCCTGCCCGCTCCGTCCCCCATGTGGATCACGATGATGCCCGCCTTGCCGCCGATCATTCCCGCCACCCGCACGTCGCTGGCCAGACGGATCAGCTCGTCCACGGAAATGTTGGGCGCCCGGTGGTCGGAGATCGCCAGCTTCAGGCCGATGATCTCGTTGATGAACGCGATGTCCTTTTTGATACTCCCCGTAATGGTGAGGGAGGGCACGCCGTAAGCTCCGCAGAGCGCGTAGGCCGTGATTCCTTCCTCGGTCAGTGCCTTGGCCTTGGCTACCAGATTCTCCACACTGCGGGTCATGTCGTCGGTGCCCAACAGACCCAGCACCGTGGTGATTCCCGACCGGATCAGGGCCGAAAGGCAGATTTCCGGCGTCCGGGTATGGAAGCTCCCCTCCCCGCCGCCCCCGACCAGGTGTACGTGCTGGTCGATCAGGCCGGGCGTAAGCCTCTTCCCGCGTGCCTCAATTATCCGGCAGTTGCAGAGAGCTGGCAGGTTCTCCCCCACCGCCTCAACGCGCTCCCCGCAGATCAGCACGTCCCGGATTCCCAGGTGCTCGGGTGCATAAATATCCGCTTCCTTAATTAATATCATGGTGTTTGCTCCTTTGTGGATTATTGTTTAATGTGTGATTGGTGTGGCATTATGTATGTTATGATTGTAGCACATTGGGTGGTAAAATGAAACTGTGCGAGTGACATACTACGGGGAGGAGATGGGGGACGCGGGGGGAGGGGGCGGCGAGGAACGCGGAGGATGGGCGATGGGGACGCGGATGGATGGCGGGGGACGCAAAATAAAAAGGCGGCTCCACCGCCGGATGGAAACCACCGCTGCGGCAGAGCCGTCTGTGTTCTTTCTTATTTTAAGAAGCCGTTTACAATCTGGGCTTCCGCCTCTTCCTCGGTCAGGCCCAGGGTCATCAGCTTTACGATCTGTTCGCCTGCAATCTTGCCGATGGCGGCCTCATGGATCAGGGCGGCGTCGATGTTGTTGGCGGTCAGGCCGGGCACTGCGATAATCTTGGCGTCGTCCATGATTATGGCGTCGCATTCCGAGTGGCCGGAACATTTGGCGTTGCCGTTAATCTTGGAGTTGAAGGTCTGAACGGACTGGTCCTTGGCTACGGAACGGGATACCAGGTCCGTGCTGGCATCATCTCCATTCAAATCCACCACATAGGTGCTGACGGCGCTCTGAGTGCCATGAGTCAGCAGGCGCTCCCGCACGATCAGCTTGGCCCCGGCGGCCAGCTCGGCGTTGGTGACACGGTCCGTGGAATCCACGCCCTTGATCTGAACCATTTCCATCTCCACGTAGCTGTTCTCTTCCATGTGAACCTCAGTCAGAGGATTCAAAATCCGCTTTCCGCGGCCGTCGCCCTCGCCGTAGTGCTTCTCCACGTATTTTACCTTAGCGTTTTTGCCCACGTAGAAGCGGTGGATGCCGTCGTGCTCCGCGTCCTGGTCGCCGCAGTTGTGGATGCCGCAGCCGGCCACGATGACCACGTCGCAGTCCTCGCCGATGTAAAAATCGTTGTAAACCATATCCTTCAGCCCGCTCTCGCTGACCACCACCGGAATGTGCACGCTCTCATGCTTTGTGCCGGGCTTTATGCGGATGTCGATTCCGCTCACATCCTCCTTGGTGGTGATATCGATATTTGCGGTGGTGCTGCGGCTGGCCAGCTTGCCGTTGGCGCGGATATTGTAAGCGCCCTCCGGAACCCCGTGCAGGTCCGCAACTTCCATCAATATTCTCTCTTGAATTTCATCCATTTTCGATCCATCTCCTTTTCCGTACGGCGATTTAATCCTGATTGTAAAACTTGCTGCAGGCATCCACCGCGGAGGCGGTGCCCATAATCTGGGGCATGATCTCGTCCCTGGAACCGTGGTTGACAATCTTTCCGTCCGCAATCACCACGATTTCATCCGCTATATTTAAAATCCGCTCCTGATGGGAAATGATCAGGATGGATCCATTTGTATTTTTGCGCATACGCTCGAATACCTGGATCAGGTTCTGAAAGCTCCAGAGGTCGATGCCCGCTTCCGGCTCGTCAAAAACGGAGAGCTTGGAGGCCCGGGCCAGCACGGAAGCGATCTCGATGCGCTTCAATTCGCCGCCGGACAGGCTGGCGTTCACCTCGCGGTTGATATAATCCTTGGCGCAAAGTCCCACCTCGGACAGGTATTGACAGGCGTCGGTAACGGACAGCTTTTTCTTCGCCGCCAGCCGGATCAGATCCAGAACCTGGACGCCCTTAAAACGCACGGGCTGCTGGAACGCAAAACTGATTCCCAGATTCGCCCGGTCTGTAATATTCATATCTGTGATATCCTGGCCGTCGAACAGAATCCTTCCGCTGGTGGGCTTCTCGATACCCATGATCAGCTTGGCCGTGGTGGACTTTCCGCCCCCGTTGGGACCTGTGATCACCACAAATTTTCCGTCTCCGATGGTCAGGTTCAAATCCTTTATAATCCCTTTTCCTCCCTCGTCGTCATTGACGTCGAAGGTAAGATTCTCTAATGTAAGCATAGCCTTCTCCTGCCTCTCTGTTTTTTGAACACTCTGGATCGCTGCAAATGCAGCCACAACCTACAGTATACACTATTTTTCCTGTTTTTACTATCCTTATTTTACCTGGGCTTCCAGGAAATGTCTGTTGCATTTGCAACAGTTTTACGAATTATAAAAGGCGGAAAGCTCTGATGAACTTTCCGCCTTTTCTGCGCCTGCAGAAGATGGGAGTCGAACCCACAAGGTATTACTACCACACGGACCTGAACCGTGCGCGTCTGCCAATTCCGCCACTTCTGCATTTTGCGCCTGTTATTACAGGCGACGAAAGTTATTATAAGGGAATATGGGGGATTTGTCAATTACTTTTGTTGAGAAAATGAATTTTCCTACGCGATTCCGCTCTCAGCTTTGAGGCGCCTGCATCATCCTTTAAGCGTCAGAAACATCAAAACACAGGTCACGAAAATCAGTCCCACTACCAAAAGGACTCCCATGTTGTTCTGCTTGGCGTTGTGCACCGACGGCGGCACGAGGCCGGCCTTGCGCAGAGCCGTTACAATGGGCTTGTAGAGCAGAAGGACAAAGGCCGTGTTCAGGCCGCCCTTAAACAGGTTGAAGGGAAGAAATACCGGCACCAGCAGCGCCTCCACCGCCTCTCTGGGATACCCCATATAGATGGGGGTGAGCAGGTAATTCCACAGAAGCATGGCGATTGTAGCCAGCACGATTCCTGACACAAGGCCGATGGCCGCGCCTTTTAACGTGTGGTCGCGTTTGTAGAGATAGGCGGCCGGGCAGGCGAAGCAGCAGCTGGCCAGAATATTCATCACACAGCCAATGATGCCGGTGCTGCTGATGGTAGCCATCTCGATAAAGGAGACGATCACGGAGATCACCATAGCCGTCCAGGGGCCAAACATAAAGCCGCCGATCGTAATCATCACGTCCTTGGGTTCATAGCTCAGAAACAATACCACGGGGATGCGGAAAAACAGCACCATGAGAAAGGCGATGGCACAGAGCATTCCCACCGTTGTGATCCGTTTTGTCCGGGCGTCCGTGCCGGACTTTGTGTTTGCAGTTACGTTTGCATTGCTGTTCATAGTTTCTACCTCCGAATGAATTATTTGCCGGATTCCGCCGGTCCGGTACCTCCGGTCAGACGGTTGAAACCGCCTGACGGACAGAAAAACACCTGAAAAGCGATATGCCTTTCAGGTGTCAAATAATATCCGGTGCATCATCTGGCCGCTGCAAAATGCAGCCGCCCCGTCTATGCTGACACATCTTCTTTCATCCAGACTATACTGTTGGTCCCGGAGTTTCACCGGGTCAACGCGCGCGCGCTCGCGGACTGTACCGCCAATCGGGAATTTCACCCTGCCCTGAAGACATAATCTTATTCAGTTGAAGTTATTATAACGCTTTGAGGGTATTTATGCAAGTGTGTTTGAGCATAATTCTTTTATATATTCTCTGCCTGCAATTACATTTATCCATTCTTCCGGTATTTGATCTGCTCCGTAAAAACTTGACGCCAAACCTCCGGCCACAGCTCCAACCGTATCCGTATCGTCTCCCAAATTAACTGCTTTTAGTACGCATTCCTGATAGGACGACGAATTTAACAGACACCATAATGCAGCCTCCAGAGTGTGAACCACATATCCGCTGCTTTGGATTTGTTCCTCCGGCAACCTTATGAATTCATCCAGCCTCTTAAGCCGATTATAACTCCGTATTTCTATTTCACCGATTCTGTCATAATAATCAAAGGCAGTCTGTATGCCATTACGAACACACTCCGCTATCGGATCAGTCCCGCCAATTAACCTGATTGCAACCATCACATAAATCCCACAACCAACCTGGCTCCTGCTATGACCGTGGGTCAGAGACGATAGATTGTGTATTAACTCCATTTGGACATCGATTCTGAGTTCCTGATGGTTGTATAGATAATAGGCGATTGGAAGAATTCGCATGAGCGAGCCATTTCCGTTTTCATATTCTGATTTACCACCACATTCCAATGGGGCAATTCCACGTCCGTAATTCATTATGGCTCTGCTGGTGGCATTTCCAACGTCAAAGACCTCTCCTAAAGCAGTGTACTTTCCATACAATAACCACGCCGAGAATTTGTCCATGATATCTGTATAATTAATTGCTTTACATTGAATCATGCTATCTAACAGTGCCAATGTTAAGCTTGTATCATCAGACCATACCCCTATAGGCTGATGATGCGTCCCGTATTCCCGCATCGATTTAACCGGATTCCTTGCTATACGTTCGCGGGACATAAACTCAACCGGGACCCCCAGGGCATCGCCTATGGCAAGTCCAATGATACCATCGTATATGTTTCTCAAATTGTCTCCCTCTGGCTTGAAACTTTTTATCGCCATAGCTTTTCATTTCAGCAAACCCATATCATGCTATGCGATATCCAAGCGATCTTTTATCTTATTAATTTCCATCCGGTGATTGATCCGCTCCCATTCCATACCTTCGCGCTTCTTCTCAAACTGTAAAGCCTCGTCAAGACGCTGTTTGAGGAAGTCGCGGCCTTCACCGGTCATATCGATTTTTTTGGAAATGTCGTTTCCGATGGTGAGTTCCATGCGTGTGACCCGATCCTCGATCCCAGTAACCCTGTCCTCAATACGCGCGGTTTTGTCCTTTACTTCCCTCAGATCCACGCTCATACTTTCCAGCTTATCAAGTATCAGCTTCTCTGTATCCGTCATTATATGGTTTTTGTTCCGCTTTATTTTCAAAGCCATTGGGGAACGGATCACCGGAGTTCCCCTCTCTCCCACACCATCCCCGTGATTATTTCTATCATACCACAACGCCTGATACAAAGTCTATATCATTTAGATCCCCCATATTTCTCCAAATCCATCACCATATACCGATAATTCTCTCTCTGATCCGCCAGATACTCATCGTGCCTCTGCGCAAAGGAAGTCATCCACGCCTCCAGGTCCACCTCGTGTTTGCACGAGTACGCGGCCATGGCCAGAAGTGACAGGCGATTTTCGGGAGCCAAAAGTTTAGAGTTGTCCTTGATTGCGACGGTTTCCAGATCGTCCAGGAGCTGGCTGTAGAATTCGATGTCCTTTTCGACCTCCCCGGGCGTCAGGCCGGTGCACGCTGCGATAAACTGCTCCGGGGTTGCGGCGCTTTGTGCAGCGCCGGCTTCGATGTGAAGAAAATCCATCATCAGATGTTCCAGAATATGTAATTTGCGGATAATGACGTTTTTGTCTTTTGTGGCCCGGTTGGCGTTCACATCGTCGAAGGACAGGTCCAGCCCGGGCACGGTTCTGGTGTGTAATTCTTCCTGAAACGCGTCGAGGAAGGCCGCATATCTGGAATCGTCGCCGCACAACAGGGTGAACTTGTGAAACAGCGCGAAGAACAGGAACGAGTCTTTACTGGTGAACAAGGAGGGATACTTGTCCCCCACCGCCGCATCCAGACGGTCCAGCTCCTGCCTGAGCGTCTGAAACTCGCAGTCGGACGCGTTCCGATTCAGATAGGTTCCCAATCTTTTTGAGTTTTTCTGCCAGTTTTCCAGATGGAACATGGCCATCAGAGACTCGCACACTACCCGTTCACAGGTTCCGTTGTTCATTTCCGTTGAGGAAAAGCTGCCGCAATCCTTGAAAAAACGGTGGGACTGGGAGATTTCCTTCACGTTTTTGGCGATGGCGTCCATGTAGGTGATGCTGTTTTCGTTGTGGTTCATGGAGGTCTGGCGGTTGTAGCGGCGAATATGGTATCCAATCTCCTCGTCCGTACAGTCCAGATGCTTGACCACGTCGATCTGATAATTGTCGAACTTCTCCTTCAACTCCATGGGGAGATCGCCGTAACCCTTTTCGCGCAGGTCAAACTCCACGTCCTCCATGACAGGCGCGCCGTATTCGTCGATGGTTTTGCCGGGCCTCTGGTAGTAGACGATGGGCAGCTCCACATTTTTTCCCAGCTTGAAGATTCCTTTTTTGTACTTTTCGAGAACGGTCAGCCTCTGCAACCCGTCAATGAGCCAGAGAATCACCTTGCCGTCGACCAGCTGTTCGCAAATCTTGATGGAATCCACATCTTCATGCTTAATGGCGGTTGCGATAAAACCGTCTCTGGCATCGCTCTTCCATTTGTCCGCTTTTCTCTGCTGCGGATGGTTTTTCCGCAATTCCTTGCGGCTGAACATATTGAGCAGCGTAGCGCACATGTAGGTGTCCTTTTTGGTTTTATCCCGCCCCATCATTCCCATATCGATTGTACCTCCTTCTAAAATAACACTGAAACATTTTCATATGACCTGAGCATGGCCATGTGATTCGAATATTCCTTTTCTGACAGATGTAATTGCTCACGGATCTCGGAGGGCTTGTACCCCTCCGACAACAGCGCGGCGATCTCCCGCTGTTTCCGGGAAAGTCTTTCCAGGTATTGTTCCATCCGGCTGCCGGAGGGCGTGCCGGTCTCTATAAGAAGCTCTGTCTCCAGGTCAAAGGGAGACAAAATCAAGTCCCCAAGGGTCGCTCCGCCCTCTTCCTCCACGGGAGCGTCCAGGGAAACGCACATCCGGTCCGCAACCCGTTTCACCCTGTTCCGGTTCGTCATCAGGGACTTGAACTTCCGGGAAAGGCAGCTTTTAAGAAACGCCTCGAATTCCTCGCCCCTGGAATCGTCAAAGGAAGTGGCGGCGCTCCACACGGTCCGGTTGGCCTCGCTGTAAAATTCGTCGTAATCCTTCGGCGAGATTCCGCCGAACCGGGTGAAAATCGGGTAGGCAATCTGCCTGAGCCTCGCCATGTTGTTGCCGCAATAGTAATCAAGCGTCTCCTGTTGGCGCTTATCATCCATAAAAAATACCCCCTCGTATCTGTTCCGTACCTTCACCGATACGAACAAAAATCCATTAAAAATCGACTTCGTCGATGGGATTTTTGCCTGCAAGCTTAGATTTTCGTACGGTCAGCGCAGCAAGTGCGCAGACCTACTGAACAGTTATACCCCCTCTATCTAAAACCAATTATAGATCGAACATATGTTTGTGTCAAGTAAAAACAGAACATTTGTTCGATCACTTTATTGAAGTTTCCTCTGCAAACAGAGAATAGAAAGACAGAACCATTTTTGAAAAGGAGGGAATCAATGTTTGATCCGAATTCGAACGCCGTCTATTTCGCACGGTACAACGTCATCTGCAAGCGCTACGCGCTGCTCCCGGATCAGGCTCTGATTGACCGGTGGAAGTACCATCAGCACCGGTCACAGCGCAGGGAGGATGGGGACTGGATCGCGTTCTCCGTGTGCGAGGACCTGCTCAGGCAGAGGGGAAATCCCTATCTGGACGACAATTACCCAAAAGATTAAGCATAAGAAAGGAAAATTGATTGATGACAGAACTTACAGAATTTATGGATATTTATATGGTTGATCCGCACCGCACCTTCGGAGGACTCATTTTCGAATCCGACTTCAATACCGAATATCGCGGCCGGACTGAAAAGCAGTCGCCCGCCGCAAAACGGATCGTTGCGGCCCGGAGATTTGACAATCAGTGCAGACAGAACGCGGATGCCAGAGACAGGCGACTTGTGATGAAGGAGGCGGTATTATGAATCACACACAGTATACTCTTATAAAAATCCCCCTCCGGGAATTGATTCGCAATGAGTTTGATCTGCAACTGACGGAGGCGGAGGAAATAAACCGGGAATACCTGGTGGCACAGGGGGACTCTCTCCTGTTTGACCAGATTGAGCGGCTGCGCGGTTTCCGTTCAGAGCGGATCCGGGAGGTAATTCTGGTGACCGCCCGGAAGAATCCCAACCAGGAGACCGCCCTGCGCACTGTTTTGCGCCAGGGTTTTACCTACAACGGAGTGCATTTTTCCCGGTTCGGGAAATCGGCCTCCCAGGGCAAGGACGGGATCACCGCCTTTGTGTGCGACTCCATTTTTGATGAATTATACCGGATTACGCAGATGGATATCCCGGTCGATCACTGCGTCATCGCAAAGTACGAGGCCCAGAGGTGCCTGGCCTTCAGCGCCTGCTCCCTGATCCATGACTATATGCCCAACATTGTAATCATCGGCGAATATGAAAAGACGCTTCCTGGTCAGCTCATCAAATATGTGACAGAGCGGGAAAAAGAACTGGTCGATGAGGAAACAGGAAAGACCGTGGTCTATCAGGCCCGGGAGGTCCAGGAGGGCCTTGCGGACATCCGGCTGTCTCCCTTCGACGGGTGCGGCTGCCATGAGAGGGAGTTCATGGAGCAGGTCAGCGCCCAGCTGGGGCTGGATTACAACGCCGTCGGGGTTCAGGTGCGGATGCCCTTCATGAAGGGCTACTCGGTCTACGTTCCGTTCCGGGACATTTTAAAGGAATGGGGCGTTGAAACGATTACCGACGTCTACGGCCGCGCGCATCCGGTGGATTCCATCGACTGCATCTGGAATATTTCCATGTTCAAAGGCCACAAATTGTTTCAATCGGCCTACGGAGACAGGGCGTGGGACGAATACCGGAACACGGTGGAAAAATACCGGTTCAAGCTGGGGATCAGCAAATACAGCCATCACATCCGAAACCTCAACAAATACACCCGCATGAATTTCCAGTATCTGCAATGCCTGGACTTGTGGAACCCGAAGTATATCCGACGGTACGAAGAGCGGGATTTCAAATACGATATTCTCGACGAGCGCAACGACGGCAAAATCGTCGGAATCGCCAAGTATACCACCGCACTCCTGGAAAAGATCCTGAAAGGCGACCGTTTTTATACATACAAATTTATGGGGATCACGGATACCGGCAATTATGAGCCCGAAAGCCGGTATCTGGAGGCGGCGCTGATTCACGACGGGATGTTAAAGGACCCGGCGGTCAAACAGTTCATTTACCGGAAGCTGAAAAAAATGATCGACGAGGCCAAGGTGGGGAAGATCTATTGTTCCGGTTTTTACCACACCGGCGTGGGCGATATGATCGGATATTTGCAGTACGCCGCCGGGATGGAGCCGGTGGGCTGCCTGGGAGAACGGGAGTTATACAGCGCGAATTTTGAGTGCGGGGACATCCTGTCGTTTCGCTCCCCCCTGGTGGATCCGTCGGAGGTCAACCGGATACGGATTGTCCGCAACGATCTGCTTCGAAAATGGTTCGGGCATTTTAAGGATCAGGACGTGGTCATGTTCAATCTGCACGACATCTCTGCTCCCCAGCAGGGAGGGGCGGACTTTGACGGGGATATTTTCTTTTTGTGTGACGACCCGGTGATCGTGGCTTCCAAAATCGAGAAGCCGGTGATTCTGGACATTGAGGACAAGCAGACCGCCCAGTCCCGGGCCTACACGGCCGAAAATCTTGTGGAATACGAGGTGATGACCCGGGACAACCGGATCGGAGAGATCACAAATGTGGCGACCAGCATCGAAAACCGGTACACAACAGATGAGGATTTGAAAAAACGCTATTCCGACTACTGCTCCCTCCTGCGCATATTCCAGGGAAAGGAGATCGATTTTTTGAAAACCGGCTTCCGCTGGCACATGAACCGGGGGCTGCAAAAGCATTTGAAGCAACTGCCCTATTTTCTTCTTTACAATTATCCCCAGAAGCGCGCCCTCTACGAGAAGCTACAGGAGAAGAACAAGGGGCTTTCGGAGGGGGAGGAACGCATGAAGCTGAACGCATACCACTCTCCCTCTCCCATGAACGAGCTGTGCGACTATATCTGCGCCTGGGAGAAGAAACGGATTTTGTGGGACCGCTGTGTGGACGATCTGGCGGAAACCCGGTCCCTGATTCTGGATTCCGGGCTGGACCTGACGGACCGGGCGGTTCTCAGGGTATGCCGGAACTATATCAACGATTACGCCGCCGCCATCAAGCTGCATTTTTCGCAAAACAGCGGCGCGGCCTCCCATTCCGGTCCCGGACAGCGCAAATTCAGCTTTGAACTGATTGTCAACGATTTTAAGCGTAGGCTGAGGGAAACGCTGAAAATGGACGAGGCACTGATTGCGAATTATGTGATCGCCGCTTCCTACCGCTCCCTGTCCGTCAGCAAGGCATTTGCCTGGTCGGCTTACGGGGATTATATCATTGCGAACCTGAAGCAAAACGCCGGTTCCAGACCGCAAGCGGCGATCCGGGAGGTTCCCACCGGTACTGAGAGCGCTTACGAGTATCTGGGGAAATATTTTGTGTTTGAGGGGGATGATTCCGATTTACCAATGTGAGGATTTGTATTTGTATGAGATTGTGGAGGATTTCAAGTGGGCGGAATCCGAGGAGGAACGGTCGGACATTTTCAGCGCCTTCTGCGCCTCCATCTGGTCCTGTGCCAACAAGCGCAGGACCTGGACCAGAACGATCCGCTACCGGGTCAACCGGGCGGCGGCGGACAGCGAACTGGGGCGGATTTTCGCGGGCTGGACAAGGGTCGAATATCCGGCCTGTAAATCCACCACAAAGGAGGAAAACTGGCGGCCCATTCTCCGGCAGAAGATCAACAATCTGTATACGAGATATTTTGACCCGGAAATCATTCTGGACAAGGCGTACCTGGATTTGCTGAAAACGCCCAAGCGTCTGTATTACGAGTGGACCGCCGGGGCGGAAATGGACCCGGCGGACGTGGAGACGCAGATCCGCCGGGCCATGGAGGAGGCCGGGACGGTGAAGGAAGCCCTTCAGCGCGGGAAAATGGCGCTGCCTTGGAACGATTATAAGCGGCTGATTGAGACATTTTTGTACCGGTGCCTTCAAAACTGCAAGCTGGCCGACCAGTATGAAGGGAAGGCCTGCGTGCTTTGCCGGGTGGATTTCCTGACGGAGGATCATTTCTATGTAAAATATATGAGCCGGTGTCTGGACGGGGAGCTTCGGAAGTGGCAGAAACAGTATTACGGGGTTCCTAAAAGCTCGCGGAAGGGGTATAAACGGTGCGCGGTTTGCGGGGCGATGATTGAAAAGGGAGGAAACCGGAAAACGCTGTGCGGGGCCTGCCGGGCGAACAACGATTTGCTGCGATACCGAAGGTACAACGAAAAGCGAACCACAAATAGAAAAGCGGAGTTTTGACCGCGCCGCCGGGATTTTCCGCAGTTTTTCCGCATGTATATATCATATATGGAAACTGACGGCACTATAGCCCAGACGCCCGGGCGGCCGGTATTTTCAGGGCCCGATTTCAATGTAAAGCAGGTGATCCTATCAACCGTTACTCGTCTTACGACTATTTGTGGAATGAACCCTACGCGGTGGACGGAATTGGCAAAATCCGCTGTCCCACCCTGTTGGAGATCCGCCGAATGACCTATCACATTTTCTGCACGTTTCTCAATCTGACTCTGATCTCAAGAGATGAGTTCATCTCAAAATTCAATCTGGATGAATTAAAATCCGATCCCATTTCCCTCTATGAGCTCGTACTCGCAATGACTCCTCAGCTTCTGTTTCAGTACATCCGCGTGTTTATTGCCAACGATGAGGTGCGGTTTCTGGAACGGGAACGGGCGTTTGAGATCGTCGATTTGACCGGCGGCGGGGAACAGACTTCCGGGCGGATCGATGGCCGGAATTTCGACCGGTTCCGGGAGAGCGTGGCCTCGATTCTGGGGCTGAAGAAACAGGACGACAAGCCGGTCAAGTTCAAAAGCGAACGCGCGCGGAAATTGATGGAAAAGATCCGTAACAACAAAAGCAGCGTAAAAAAGCAGGACGAGGCCTACGCGTTTGACAATATGGTCCTGAAATACTGCTCCAACAACAAGGTCGGAATTAACCTCCTGAATGTGGGAGGGCTGACCTATTATCAGTTCATCCGGCTGTTCTATGAGTATATCCACGCGAGGCAGTCCGACTACGGCGACGCGCTGGCCGCCAACACATTTTCCTATAAAGATCCAAAGGATTACAATCCTATGCAGTGGATCGAAAAACTGAAAGATGGTAACTATTAAACCACTATTACAATAGTGAATATTTTATCTAAAAAGGAGAAAAAACTATGTCATTTAATCCCAACATGTCCAACAAGGATGTCGCCGATCTCATTTTCCTGGACTACAAGAGCAAAAAGCCCTGGCTGAACCTGGATTTCGCCAATGTGACCACCACCGGACTGGAGGCAACCCGCGATTTCGCCACCGGCGGACAGGGCGCGCCCAACCGGGTGGCCTTTGACAGCAACCGGACCGGCACGCTGGAAATTCAGACCCAGATTGCGACCATGAAGCTGTTCAGCCTGATTTCCGGAACGGAGATGGAAGATCATTTTGAGTATCTGAAGAGAATGGTGCTGACCGCCTCCGGTACAACCCTCACCATCCCCGCCGACGTGGAGCTGGTTTCGGGTTCCATTTACGTGTATCCGGCTGACGACGACTGCGGCGAATCTCTGGAAATCACCGTTTCCGACCACGCGATCACACTGCCCGAGGGCTCTACCGGTGACTTTGTGGTGTACGGTATGGTAAAGGTTGCCTCCGGAGCCCAGGTGGTAAAATTCAATTCCAAATCCTTCCCCAAGGCATTTGTCATCTACGGCGAGACGCCCTGGAAGACCGAGGACGACGAGATCGCGGACATGCACCTCACCTATTATAAGGCACAGCCTCAGGCTACCATGAGCCTGGCCCTGAGCAATACCGGCATCATCGAGATGACCATCACCTGCAACCTGCTGGCGGACGATGAAGACCGCATCTATGACATGGCCATTATCGGCTGATTTGGCCTGGAAAATGCTGACGGTGTTCTGTAGTGTTGTAGATTGATTGGATAAGTAGAAACGGGGAACGACAAACGTCGGAAATGAAGTCTGTTGTTCCCTGTTTTTACGGAAACGGGGGGCAAATTGGAGTTTTTGAATGATTTTATGCTGCCTGTTGTGGTGGGAATCTGCCTCTGCACGGGCTTTATTGTAAAAAAATGGGTGCGCGATGTGGATAACAAATATATCCCCACCATCGTGGCTGTTTTGGGCGTGGTCACCGCCTCGTGGATCAGCGGCTGGATCTTCACGCCGCAGGTCGTGCTGTCCGGGCTAATCAGTGGTTTGGCGTCCACCGGAATGCATCAGCTGTTGAAACAATACATTGAAGGAAATCATGGGAGGAATGCAGGATATGATCACACTGGTTCGGATGAAGTATAAGGAATGGAAACTGAAACTGGCGCTGTATACGGTCCTTGAGGCGGTTGCCGCCGAGCAGAAGGACACCGCCGCGCTTTTGTCCAGGCTCTACGTCTCTCTGAAGGACGTACCTTTTGATGAGTTGAGAGGGGAATTTCTGGGGAAGTTGGCGGAGGTGATTCATGAGCGGGGGGACGGGGGGAGGAACGGCAAAGGGATGGAGTAAATGGCGGAGAGGATGGATTGGGGCGCAAAAAAGGATGTGCTTGTAATCGGGGCACATCCTTTTTGGGTTTGAGATATGGGATTTTTAGATTTGCAGATTGAGGCGGAATGGTTTGATAACCATGTGTGTTTACAGTTTAGGCACTTGTAGGTTTTGTTAATTTTCTTTGAGAAAATTCCGAGGCCAATCAGGGAGGCGGCTCTTTCGGTTGATGTAATCGGCTTGATGTTGGGGGAGCCACACTCGTTGCAAAATTATGCGGAGTCCCGTAACAATCATCAGAAGTAACCTATTGCTAGTAGAACATGATCGATTCAACTAAATAGGCTCAATCTCTACTGACGTGCCGTTGGCCACTACGCCAATCATATTGTTGGAAAATGTAATATAATCGAAATCGATTCCGATTATCGCATTTCCCCCGCTTTGAACCGATTTTTTCACAAGATTTTTTAATGCCGATTCCCTCGCTGTTTCCAACTTCATCGAAAACATTTCAGACTGAGAACCGAACAAATCGCTTATACCGGCCCCCAATTCGGACAGAAACCCTGTTCCCAATACAACACTGCCACTGATTACTCCTTTGTAGGCCTTGATACAATAGCCATCAAAATTGTAACCCGTAGTTATAACATGATTTTCTTCAATTTCTTTCAGTTGCTGATTACGTTCCGCAATCATTTCAATCTGACGAGCCACTTGCTCTTGATTATCGAGCTCCTTCTGCAAGTCATTAAAAATTGTCTGCCTCAGGCTTTCTGTAAATGATAATATGTACTCCGTAACTTCATCTGGAAAATCACATTTTCTAATTATAGTTACTGCATTTTCATAATTTTCTTTCAGGCTGTCCCTATCCTTGGCATGTTTAAGTATATTTAATTGAGGCTTAAATTTGTAGAAACATCCGTCGCACATCGGATCATTATATTCTTCTGACAGTGTGTTAGAGCCGGAAAGTAATCCTAATTTCTTTCCACAACATTTACATGTGGCCATATATTATAACCTCTTATTTTCTTTGAATTTAAATACTTAAAACCTTATAAAAACTACACCTTGAAATATTTGAAACATTTATATGCGCCTCACGAATGATTAAAATCTTGAATGTTACCATTCACTGCCGCAGTTATTGCAGTGCCATTGTTTACTTACCTTCCCTACCGCAAATACACCCCACAATGCTACACTACCAACTTTTGACAGGCCGGATATTTTTTTGGTATTTTTTGAATGACAGTATGGACACTCAGCATTTTTGCGATATTGATACTCCTGAAATAACTTTTCGTTTTGATAGTTTTCTCTTGCTTTTATAATGGGATTTGTTTCTTTTGTACCATAATCCATCTTTAAATCGCACCATATGCATTTTGCAGTTGGTTCATCACAAGTGGTTTCCTCTTTAATCAGAGCAATCCCCTTTTGAATATCATCGTCTGCAATCGCAATGAAAAGATTCATATACATATTTTGATATATATGCTTTTTGGCGGTTTGATAATCCATTAATCTATCTCCCTATAATTTTATAAAATATTGATCTCTTATCATAAGTTTTATAATTGCCTCTATAATGTATTTAGCAACTTTATTCGTTCTAAGTGGCCTCAAGTACACCTTTAATCAGAAACCTGTCGCAGGTCAAATCCAATTATCATGAAATCATTAAGTATTACCATTCGCTGCCACAATTATTACAGTGCCATAGCTTATGGACTTTTCGTGAAAGGACTCCCCATAACGCAACTGACCCAGCCTTTGATAAACCTGTTATTTTCTTTATATTTATTGAACCACAGGTTGGACATCTGGGAATATTACATTGATGATTATTATTTATTTGAGTTGCTTGCTTGAGTGTAACATTTTTTTTCCGTTCAATAAACCCTGGCTCAGCTACATTTCCACATTCATATACAATCTTTTTTTGGTAACGCAATAATCAGACTGTATATTGCGGAACAAAGTCATATTCTTCAATATTAATGTACTTCCACATTTATTGCATATTAAATCAACTTCTACTGCATTACTGTTTTCATCAAAATAGGATTTATCAAAATACATTCGTTGTACCTCCATTCATTTACAAATACTGCACCAAACCTGTTTTGGAATGGCAATAAATCATAATATATTAATGCATTTCAATTTTCTAGGTACGACTTATAATGCCTACAAACCCTTTTTACATTCTGCAAAGTCAAAAACATTGAATCAATTTTTTCATTAACTGTTCAATCACCTTCACATTATATGTTTATTGTATCACAAGCACTTTTTGCATACAACATAAATCCATATCACATATCCAAAGAATAACGATATATCATTAAAAGCAAAGCCTTAATCGAGAGTGTAAAAAAGATAAAAGTGGGTATTAGAATGGATATGGGAATGCGTTCTTTGACCAAGCCTTCCCTATATGGATGTCACTGCTCTTCCAATTCTCCACACCACTATAATATATTCATTTTATTAAACTGTAAGCTAAATTTGTTCAAAAATTGGTTCTGGTTATCTATTGCTTGTGGGAGGCAGTATACGACGCAGAGGCATTTCCCAAATAGGGAGAAAAATGATCCCAATGACACGAAAGGAGTTCTTCAATGAATAACGATTACAAAATACGTCTTCAGGCGATGATCGACGAAAGCAGCTTGGCGGACGTACAGAAGAAACTGGCGAAGGAGCGCTTAAAGATTGGCGCGGATATTGTCCTGGATCAGTTTGGAAAAAACAAGGCGGAAATCGAAAAACAGTCTAAGGCATTATCTAAAATGATTAAAGGCACCCTTGGAGATGCAGTTCCCGACAAACTGGCCGTGCAGTGGGCAAAGCAGTTCTACAAAGAGATTGAATCCGGGGCAAAAAAAGCAGCCGGGGAGCAGGAAAAGCTAAATGATAACGCCGCGGATAAGTCCCTTTCACAGGTTTTCAATAAGTTTAAAAACAGCAAAATTGGAACAGACTCGATCAATGAATTGTGGAACCAATTAAAGAAAATTCCCGAAGAGGTCTACAAAATTGACACTGCGATGACCAAACTGTACCGTGTAACGGACGAAACGGATTGGAAATATTCGCAGTTTCTTGATCAGGCCGCTTCCAAAGCTCAGGGAGTGGGGCGCTCAATATCGGGCCTGATCGATCAGACCGCCGCCTGGGCAGGGCTTGGATTCAGTCTGGACGAGGCGGATAAGCTGGCAGAGATATCTTCCGTTTATGCGAATATCGGAAATGTGGATGATCAGACCGCCATATCGGAACTGGCGGCCGCTATGAAAGCATTTAATATCGAAGCCTCGGACAGTATTACCATTGTAGATCAGCTTAATGCACTGGGAAGCGAGTATTCCATATCCGCCGCCGATCTTGGGGACGGACTCAGAAAGAGCGCGGACGCAATGGCATTGGCCAACAATGACATTGAGCAGACTCTCGCCATGATCGCTGGCGGCGCGGAAATCACAAAAGACGCAGGCGGAATGGGAAATTCATTGAAAGTTCTGGCTTTGAGACTTCGGGGGATGAAAGGGGAACTTGAGGCCTTCGGCGAAGATGCTTCTGATGTGCTGCCGGTGGACAAGCTTCAAAGCCGCATCTTGGAGTACACGAAAGGCACCGTCAATCTATTCGATGATTTTGATCCGTCGAAATTTAAATCCACCTATGATATTCTTTTGAGTATATCCAAGGTATGGAATGATATCAGTGCGACGGATCAGGCTGAGCTTTTGGATGTAATTGCAGGCAAACACGATGCCGGTAACGTTTCAGCGTTATTAAAAGCGTTCCAAAATGGGCAGGTACAGCAGGCATACGGTGATGCGCTGAATTCGGACGGCTATGCAATGCAGGAGCAGGCGCGGTGGCTGGACAGCCTGGAGGCGAAGACGCAGCAGTTGGAAGCGGCGTTTCAATCTTTGTCCAATACTGTGCTGGGCTCGGATGTATTGAAGGTGTTGGCGGATGGCGGCGTCGCGCTGCTAAATATCTTAGATAAACTTGTAGATGGATTCGGTTTATTGCCGACGCTCGTATCCGGAGGGGCGATTACGGCATTTATAAAAAACTTCGATTGGCTCTGCAATAAGAGCTGCTTAAAAATTGCCTAGATTTTTAAGATGGTCTACTATGTGGGGAGAAATGCCATAATGGCGGCAATATCAACCCCTTAGGATGAAAGTTTAAAAATAAAAAGAGGACGAATTGGCCTGAAACCCTAATGCTCACTATGCTACAACGCAGCCGAGAGGCAGACGTGAATGCAACCGAAAGGCAAAAAAATCAATCGGCATTACTATGGTCGAGAGTGAGATGCATATGACTAAACCATACGGTCTAAGTGCGTGATGAAAATCAAATGGGTACAAAACTAACTGGCAGCTAACCTTACCTGCGTACAGTCGTGTAATAATCCGATAGACAGCGATTGCGAAAGCAATGTCGGGATAAAATCACCAAAGGTCGGGAAAGTTCAACGAGCATGATTCCTCGCAGAATATCAAAGCCTTATTTGATATTCTGTTAATATATGTTCTAACATAGTATAATTGTGGTAATCCACACGGCAAAGTTATGCCGAAATCAGTCACGGTAATCAGGACTACCGTGTTGTTAGCAGCATTGTCCATTATGTTGTCTGATGTAACTAAATGGGCTTAATCTCTACTGACGCGCCATTGGCCATAACACCGATTGTATCGTTGAAAAGGAGAATGTTAATAAAAATCAATTCTGAATATCACATTGTCCCTATTAAACTGATAGATTCACAAAAATCTTGAGCGCTGATTCTCTGGGTAATTCCAGCACAGCGCTCCTATGGATAACTCCTCCTACTAAATATTACCATTCACTGCCACAGTTATTACAATGCCATTGCTTATGCACTTTTCGCGATAGCAGCCCCCATACTGCAACCGATCCTACCTTTGATAGCCCTGATATTTTCTTTATATTAGTCGATCCGCAAGTTGGACACTTTGGAATATTAAGCTCTGGTACTGGTTTTTTTTGTTCGACAACATAGCCTTCCGCACAATTTTCACAGAGTAATACCTTTTGATATTCATTTTCTGCTACAACATATGTTTTACATCCACATTTTTCACACACAAAATCATAAGATGAATCCATAAAATACGCCTCCAATCCCTTTTGTTTATATAATAACAAGTATAACGCTCACATACAAAAAAGGCAACTTAAAAGATTAGGCAACTTTTCCAACGCAATAAAGTCTATAAAAGAACAACCAAATAATTTTGACAATGTATCAAAGGCAGTTAAAAAATTAGCGACAGAACAAACTGTTACCGCATTAACATCATCTTCTTTATCAGATTTGCAGAAAAAGCAAATTCTTATAAATAAAGGATTGTCAAGAGAACAAGCAAAAACTGCCTTATCTACCGCCGAGTTCTCCGCAGCACAACAAAATACCACCTTCTCCACTCTTGGACTTAACACGGCTGCGAAAGGACTTTGGGCAACCATGAAAGCCCACCCGATTATGTCAATCACTGCTGTTGTTGGTTTAGCGATTAGCGCATATTCAAAATGGAAACAGATCCAAGAGGAAAATCGACAAGCTGCTGAGGATTCGGCTAAAAATTATGCAGAGAATATCAAGTCAATTGAAACTTATGCCAAAACCTATAATGAACTGCACACTGCTCTTCTAAATGCTCATGGTGATGAGGAAAAAGTCTATCATATTAAAAAGCAGCTACTTGATCTACAGACAGAATTGAACGAAAAGTATGGCGATGAATATGGAAAGCTCAATCTCGTAACGGATGCATATCATGATCAGGCAAATGCCATTTACAACTTAAACAAAAAGCTTGCAAACAATTTCTTAAATACGACTCCGGGACTTGATACTGCTGAACAAGAAATGAAAAAAGAAAGAACTTATTATCTTGGTTCAACGGGTTCATTGTCTAATCGTTCCGGCCGAGAGATACATCGAGCAATTCAAAAGTATGAAGATCATGGAATTGAATTAACCCCGTTCCACTCTAAAGATGTTAAAGGATATACTTTTAAATTTGTAGGTGATGCCTCACAAGCCAAAAAAGTAATTTCAGATCTCGAATCAGAAATTCGTGAACTTCAAAAATCTTATAGCGATGATAATTTTATAAGTGGTATTCTCAATTATTCTACAAATGCTCTAATTGAGAATAATAAAATATTGGAGGGCTATGAAAATCAATATTCCCAAATGCTCATCAGTCAGATTGCTTTATCTGACGATCTGTCAGGAACTTATTCACGTGCCCTGCAGGCGGCCCAAAATTATAATGATGCAATATTAAATAGTACCAATCCGTTTGACGATAAAAAAGTATATGCTGCTCTCTCTGAATTACAGGACATAGAGAATGAAATCAAAAATAATGAAGCGACATGGGGCAAATATTCTTCCGTCATCGACACAGTATTCGACCAGACCGATACCAGACTCATTGAGTTTGCTCAAAAAGTGAAAAAAAATGAATGGAGTATCGGTGAAATTGCAGGTTATGTAAAAGATGAAAATCATACAGATTTAGAATGGCAGGCTCTTGCAGACAGTAATCAGGCCGGATATGCATTTGATGCACTTGCCGTCAGAGCAGAATACTACGGTATTACCATCAATGAGTTAATATCACTGCTTACACGCCTTAATATTGTCCAAAGTGAATTAACTGATAATATCCCGGAACTCAATGTAATAAAAAACAAGGAAGAGATGATCTCCAGTATCAATCAGCTATCCGAAGGTTTCGAATCCCTTGACAGGATCATGTCTTCCATTGGCGGCAGCGACCCATTTGACTTTTCTCTACTGACTGATTCAAAATTTAAAGATACGTTCGGCGATCTCGGTGATTCATATACGGATTTTATCGATACAATCTCAAATTCTCCTAAAGATGTGAATGCATGCCAGTCTGCTTTTGATAGCCTTCTAACATCATGGCTTAATTCTACTGATATTATTGAGGGGTTATCTGATAATACGAAACAGCTGACAATCGATATGCTCTCCTCTATGGGGGTTGCAAATGCTGAAGAGATTGTTACAGAGGCCCTTGTGCAAAAACAAATTAAATTAGCGGCCCAAAAATATGATACCGAAGTGGCCAGTTCAGCTTTGGAGGGTGCAACGCTCAATGAAATCAATCGAATTCTGGATGAGGCTGAGGCCGCTGGCATTTCCAGGGCATATCTCGCTCAGTTGCAACTCGAAAAAATAGCAGTCAATGATACAAAAATCGATACAACTTCTGATATTGATCAAATCATCACTTTGGCAAATGCAGCTGGGTCCAGTACAAAAGTTCTGGCAAAACTTGCCCGCGCCAAATCAGTTTTGAATCAGTATGAAAACGGTACTTTAGATCTAAATGTTCCCGGAAATAATCTATTATTGTCGGAGGCGGAATATACCCTCGATCAAATTGAAAACGGCAGTTTTGATTACGAATTTCAGATAGACATTAATAAAATCAAATCTGGTATTTACGGGAATAACACAACCTCCCTAAGCAACACCGGCAGTTCCAAATCGCCCCAGTCAACTGAACTCGACCTCGCCGCCGAGTCCGTCAACAATCTCAAGCAACACCTCGACCTCCTAACCACCGACCTTGAAAACACCGACCCCTACTCGGAAAAACTCCCCATCTTAAAGGAACTGATCCAAACCCAGGAAGCCTACAACAATGCGCTGCAATCCCAGGCCGACCTGTATTATGACGAGTATCAGAAGTCCCTTCAATCCCTGCCGCAGGATCTTCAGGAGAAGATTTCCGGGTATGACAGCTTCAGCATTGAAACCATCCCAGAAACCCTAAAAGACGCCGTCTCCAAAGCCCAATCCTACCGGGATAAGTGGAATTCTGCCACGATCTCCATCAAGCAGGCCGGGAAGGAGTTGGAAAATCTCCGGCTGAAGCAGATGGATCTGGCCCAGGCCCGCCTGGACGACAAGATCGGCGTAGTCCAGAATAAGGCCGCCGACATTCAGAATCAGATGGACGAGGCTGAGGCTATGGGGCTCAACGCCACTTCGAAACAGTACAAGTCCCTGATCCGCCTGTCGCGGCAGGAAGAAAAGTATAACCAGAACAAGCTGACCGGCCTTCAGGCGGAACTGCTGCTGTTGGATGAGGACGAGGACGCCTATTACGATTGCCTGGGGGCCATACAGGATTGTGAAAATGCCATCTCCAAGTGCGCTCAGAACCAGGCGGCCTACAATAAGGCTATTCTGGAGCTGCCCATTCAATACCTGGAAAAGGCAAATGACAGCCTGAACGACGAACTGGATGAGCTCCAGGATAAGCAGGACGATCTGGACAGCGCCATCGCCGGAGTGACCGGGCACCTGCAGGATCAGATCGAGGCGCAGCAAACGCTTCGGGACGAGGCCGAGGAAACGGCCAAAAAGCAGATCGATGCGATTCAGAGTGAGATCGACGGGCTGCAAAAGGCCAACGACGAGCGCAAACAACAGCTCGACTTAGAGGAAAAGCTTTATAATCTGGAGCGGGCGAAGAATCAGAAGACCACCCGGATCTTCCGGGAATCCGAGGGCGGCTTTGTCTACGAGGCCGATTCGGAGGCGGTCCGAAACGCCCAGAGCGAATATGAGGATGCGCTCTTTGAACAGACCATCTCCGATATGGAAGACAAAATCCGGGATATCGAGGAGTCCCGGGACGCGCTGCTTGAGAGCTATGATCTGGAAATCGACCGACTTCAGAAGATTGTGGAGTCCTGGGACGGCATCACCGAGGCCATACAGCGTGCCAAGGATATGACCATGGCCGGGACGATCCTGGGGTCCGGCTGGCAGGATCGGGTAACATCCGGGGATACCGGCGATTTGGAAAATGTGTCCGGCCAGTACGAGAAAAATGACCGGGAACAGACCTGGACAGAGCGCCAGATCGAGGAAAATGAACGGTTGATCCGGCAGGTGGAGGACTATATCGAAGCCTGGCAGATGGGACAGATTACCATCCGGGAAGCCCGGGAAGAAATCAATGATATCGTCAGCGACGTTATGCCGGAGATCGAGGCCAACGACGAGCGCGTCTCAAGCCTTTCCAACTACACCTCCGCCTGGTCAAATGCGCAGGTCAATGTTGCCGATAGCGTGGCTGCCACTACCGCGGCGGCGGCCAACAACGTGGATGAACTCCTTGCCACGGACGCCAGACGCCAGGCCGTCTTTGATTACGCGGCGGAGTGGTCTAATTCCGCTCTTGCCGTGGGCGGGGCTCTGGGCAGCATCAATGAAGCCAATGCGGCGGCTGTTCTGACCGAGGGGACATATCTGGGCCAGCGGCTGTTAAATCTGGGCGCGTTTCAGGAAACCTACCGCTCCATGGCCAGCTCCATTTCCACAATGTGCAACAGTATTGTGGATTCCTGCCAGGAAGCCGAAGAGGCCATGCGAGAACTGTCCAATGCCGAGGACCGCTATGGCTACGGCCAGGGAACCACCCACGCCAGGCCCGGACTTCACCGGGTTGCGGAGGGCAACCGGCCGGAAATTATTATCCGGAACAGCGGCGCGGCGTTTTTGGCAAAGCGTGAAACCCACTACCCCTTCGCCGGGGGCGAGACGGTTCTGAATCCCTCTGACACAAGACATGTCCTGCGCGGCGATCACCTGGAACAGATCGACGACGGTCTGCCGGTTCTTAAGGACCAGCAGACCCGGTCTTTGATCGACACATTGGGACAGAACGCGCCCTTAAGTATTTCTGGGATGCCGGAGGCATTTTCCCCGTCCGCTGGTCTCACTGCCGGTAATGTGCGGCAGGAAAATGTGGTGGTCAACTTCGGGGACGTGAATCTGCCTCAGGTAAGAGATGTGGACACGTTCACCCGGGCGATTGCGGACGGAACGCTGAAATCCGCCCTGCAGCAGCGCCTGATGAGAAACAAATAGAACCAGACACCGGGCGTCGGCTCTTTTACAGGGGCCGCCGCCTTTTATGGAGATCCTATGACCGATACGAAAATTTTAAAGGAATTATCAAACCTGATTGGCGACTTTGTCGAGGTTTTAATCCGGGACTCCGGCATTCCCACGGTTAAGAGCTGTATTGTGAAGTCGGAAACAGGCCATGAAACATGCATTGTCTCCTGCAATGATACGCTTCACCGGGTCAGAAGCCGGGGCGGCCATTCAGAAGGCGATATTGTCGAAGTCATGCTTCCAAATGGAAATTGGAATCGTGCATTCATTGTTTATTAAATTCGAGGTGAATCATGAACGGTGTACCCGTATTATACAACAGCAACAGAAATTCAAAGGATGCCGGTCTGGATTTTAAGATCACTTATATCTGGGACGGGAACAATCCGCAACAGACCGGAAATATTGTTCACATATATGACAACGCGACCAATGAGATCGTCTATACCGCAACGCAGACCAATTTTTACAAACAGGAATGCACGGTTCCGGCCAATACCCTTGTCAACGGGACTCTTTACAAGGTTACCGTCAATGTGATGTGCGAGGAGGGCGTCTCGTCCCCGTCCGAGCCGTTACTCTTCTACTGCTACACGACCCCGGATTTTGTTTTTACGAATCTGGTACAGGACCAGCTGATCCAGAACGATTCCTATCAGGTACAGCTGTCCTACAGCCAGCCGGAGGGGGAGGAACTGGAGGATTATTATATTTCCCTGTATTCCAGCGATAAAACCATCATTTATACATCGCCGGTCCGCTATCAAACGGAGGAGCTTTCCCTGACCGTTACGGGGCTGGAAAACAACACGCAGTATTATATCAAGGCCTTTGGACAGACCGTGACTGGAATGCAGGTTGAGACGGATTTTTTTCTTGTTTCCGTCCGATATTTGCAGCCCACGATCTACAGCCTGATCGAACTGGCCAACAACGCCAGGGGCGGTTATACCACGGTCAAATCCAATATCATTTCCCTCCGGGCCTATGTATACCGGGATGGGGTTGAGATTGATCCCACCTATGTAAACGGGGAAATGATCGATTTGCGGGACAGCTCCCAGATGCTTAGATTCGAGGACAGTTTCGGCGTGCCGGAGGATTTTACAATCGAGCTGAAGGGATGCGGTTTTGCGCCAAACTCGGCTCCTATGGTACTCTCCAACGGGAAATACGGCATTTCCGTGTATTACAGGACGGGGGCATACGAAGGCACGGGAGGTGTACCGAAGGCGTACTTCGACTTAAGGGCCGCCGGGGAGCTGACGTACGTGGGAATCAGCAACTATATCGATATTCCGGCTGACAACCGGCTGATCGGATTTATGCTCACACGTCGGAACAATCTGTATGAAATCATCGCGTTTGATTATGAGGAGGAGGTGGAAAATCTGTGATTATTCTGGGAAAAACAGCCTGCGGAGATTCTGATTCCATGATGGCTACCGCCACAAATATTGAGGATATCAATATGATCCAGCTGTCAGGCGGCGTGTTTGATGAATTTTTTGTGACCACCAGGGTTTATACGACCTGGGACGGCAGCATCCCCGATGAGTGGGACTTCGACACCAAAATACACGCGCTGTTTCAGGAAAGCCTTTTTGGCGGAAATGTGGAGTTTACCGCGGAGTCGGTTTCCTCCATCCTGGTTAAGAAGCGCCGGGTTGGCGATCTTCATTGGAAAACGTTTTTTGAGATTCCCATCCATTCCAATGAGGATTTTAATTTTATGCGCAACGACTTCTACAACCGGTCGGAGGAGGAATACCAGTACAGCATCGTGCCCACCTTAAACGGGGTGGAGGGACGGTATTCCAGCAATCACAATACCAGCACGGTCCGGTCTAAGTTCGACGGGATTGTGCTGGTTGAGAAGGATGTGGCCTACCGGGCGATTCTGGACGTGTGCCTTTCGGAACGGCGCAATTTTGCCGTTTCCGTGCTGGAACCCAAGGGGCGGAAGAAATCCATCGCCGTCTACAATGGGGACGCCAATTACCGGGAATACGACGTGGAGGGGACGTTTATCCCCTTTGACGACAGCTCCGGGGACTTTGATCTGGAGCACAGCCGCGCTTACCGCGAGGAGGTGGATGATTTTCTCACGAACAGGAAGCCGAAAATCCTGAAGTATGCCGACGGGCGCATGGCCATGGTCTGCATCGTGGACTCGCCGGTCTCCCACTCCTCCCACAACCACATTTCCAATGTCTCCACAAGCTTTACCGCGGTTGAGACCGGTGATTGTGAATCTGTAAACGATCTTTATGACAACAACTTTATCGACACCGACCACGATGTGGATCGCAGCATTTGAATAGGGGGATTTTATGGCAGATATTACCCAGATGCAGCGGGACATCCTTTATCAGTCGGACTGGATTCTGCATTCTCGGATTGAAATTTTGAACCGGAATTTTAAGATCATCCACTATGTCGAGGGAAATTTACTGGACGACAGTTTTTCGGTGGACGCGGACTCGGATATGCGCAGGACTTACAACGCCACCCTCGCCGTCACGGACGCCTCCTTTTTATTGGGGCCGGACAGCTGGGTGTGGATTGACACCTATGTGCGGCCCTACGTGGGGATCGAACATCTGAGAACCGGGGAAATCGTCTGGACCCTGATGGGTACATTTTCCGTGCAGAGCGCTTCCTACCGCGACGACGGCAGCTATACCCTCAGCCTCGACTGCGGGGACCTGGTCACGACGTTAAACGGGGACCAGGGCGGCCATTTCGAGGGACTGAACACCAAAATCGAGGCCGGAACGGAGGCGTACAAGGCCATCGCCGGAACCTTAAAGGAGGCCGGTATCGCCAAATATATCATCCAGGACATCGGGTTTGAAATTCCGTATGATCTTGAATTTTCCGCAAATGTGACGGCTTACGAGATACTGGATGAAATCCGGAATCTGTATGCGGGATATGAAATGGGATTCGACGTTTATGGAACCTTTTTCCTGCGAAAGATTCCCCAGCGGTTTGAGGACAATGTGATTCTCGATTACGGGCAGCTGCGGCCGCTGGTTCTCGGCGAGAGCCGTTCCACCGGGCTGTCCGGGATTTACAACCACGTTCAGGTCTGGGGGCAGGTGATCGATGCGGACCGGTATGCGGGCGCATCTACGCTCTCCGGCGCTGTCTACGGCATTTCCCTGGATGGAATTTCGTCCCTCGGGGATTTGGACAATTTTGAGAAAATCGCCTTTAAGCCAGGCGTCACGAACCCGGAAAATGCCAAGGTGTCCATCAACGGTTTGCCCGCGCTGCCGGTTGTGGACGACGCCGGAGTCCCGCTGGCCCCCGGGACGCTGCCGGTGGGGGTGGACGGCGTTTTTAAATACCGCCGCCGGGAGCAGGCGCTTTATTATCTTGGACAATACCAGGTGTTCGGGGAAGCGTATGACGAAAACCCCGACAGTCCGTTTACCATAACGCGGCTGGGGCGGGAGCTGCTCTACGTGTTTGAGGGAGATGACTATGATGCCATCTACAGCAACGATCTGGCCGGTCAGCGGGCCCGCTATGAGATTTATAACCACACGGTGCTCTCCAGCTCTCTTGACCTGGATCTCGTCGCGGTGCCGTGGCTGGACGTCAACCAGAAGATTTCCTATGTATTACAGGGCGAGGGGGTGGAAAAACAGTATATCATCAAGTCCATTTCCGGGAGCACCACCGAAGCAACAATGTCAATCAGCTGCGTCTCATTTTATCCGGCGTACCAGTACAAAATTTAAAAGGAGTATCGTATGTCACAAACCTATACAGATTTGACTGAAACTATGTTTCCCGATTCCATGGATCAATGGGATCGATACCTGGACCCGACAATCCAGACCATTTCGCTGATCACGCAGTACCAGAATTTTTACAATCAGGGCAAGTTCGAGGAAGCTAACGGGGTGATTGAACATAATCCGATTCTGAAACGGATCATCGTCAACGCCAGCACGATGAACAAAACCCTGGATGCCATCATGGCGCTGCAGCGGTTTTACTTCAGCGATTTCCAGACGTATTTGCAAAATATTATCCAGCTCAAGGGCGAGTACGCTTCCACTGTGAAGTATCCCAAATATTCCGTGGTCACGTATATTGTCCACGACAATACGGAGGCATTTTTGTGCCTGTCGGGCAACTGCCCCATCGGCACACCGCCAACGAACACGAATTTCTGGACTCCCTGGACCGCGCGGGGCGAGAAGGGCGATTCCGGCACCGGGCTGACGCCAAGGGGGACCTACAGCATTACGAAGGACTATTATGTCAATGATATGGTTTCCTACAACAATGTCTGGTGGTACGCCACAAGGGACAATGTGGAGGTGACGCCCTCGGAGTCGGACCGCACCTGGGTGGCGCTGCTTAAATTCAGCGCCGATCTGCTCACCTTCGACAATCATGAGACCACGCTTCGGTCCAGCACCTTTCAGAATGCGCTGGCGGAGCTGGCAAAACGCGGGGAGCATGTGACGCCGGTAACGCTGACCGCGGCCGGATGGAGCGAAACGCTTCCCTATGAGCAGACGGTGGATGTGCCGGGCGGATCGGCTGAGCTTTCGCCGATTATGGTGAGCGTGCTGCCGGACGGGGCGGAGCTGGCCGAGCAGAAGGCGTATAACAAGGCGTTTGGGATTCTCTCTTCGGGCACCGCTTTTTTGAATGACGGGAGCGCGACGTTTAAGGTTTATAAAAAGCCCGCGGTTGATATTACGGTTGGGCTGAAAGGAGTGTAATGATGGGAAATATTTATTTTGCAGGCAGTGGCGGCGGTGGATTGGATCCCGACGATTGCACCGCTACCCCTGCACAGGTATTGGAAGGACATACGGCGGGTGTGAACGGATATGACGATCCGGTTGAGGGAACTATGCCGTACCAGAAGCAGGAGGGAACGTTAAATTGCGGACAGAGCTCGATCATTCTGCCCGGCTATCACGACGGGACCAGAAGCATCACGGCGAACAGCCTGGCAAGCCAGACCCCGGGTACCGCCTCCGCGGCGAATATTTATCCGGGGAAAACTGCCTGGGTCAATGGGAACAAGGTTACAGGGACTATGACCACGCAGGGCGGAGGTACATATACCGCAGGAACCGCAGACAAAACGGTGGTGCCCGCGAACCGGTTTGTGACGGGGAATGTCGTGGTGAAAGGGGATGCGAACCTGACGGCGGGGAATATTAAGAAGGGGGTTAAGATAATGGGTATTACGGGTACTTGGGAAGGGTGGGTTCCTACTGCTACTGATTTATATTT
>OBXQ01000160.1_pt1 | contig 54903 bp, 48 predicted proteins | sample 1476641 | NCBI WGS metagenome assembly OBXQ01 (sample SAMEA2580174, study PRJEB22360) | human gut metagenome | biome: human gut; feature: human-associated habitat; material: faeces | place: Denmark | collected 2008/2010
GCCATGGTGCCGTAGCCCTGCATGATCCAGGAGGGAATCTCCTCGTAGCCGTCCCAGGCGGTATCCTGAACGATCACGCCGCGCTCGGTCTCCTCCGCTTCCTTTGCGGCCAGACGCACGCAGTCGTCGTAGTTCATCTCCTGAATGTCAACCTGAGCGCCCTCCTTTGCGATGTTCTCAAGGCGGGTCTGAGTGGAACCCTTGGGCATATGTACCACCGCCTTCTGGCCTAAACGGTTGGCAGACCAGGCGACGCCGCGGCCGTGGTTGCCGTCGGTGGCGGTGAAGAAGGTGGCCTGACCGAATTCTTCACGGAGTTTGTCGGAGGTGAGCACCGCGTAGGGCAGTTCGGAAACGTCCTTTCCGGTCTCGCTGGCGATGAAGCGGGCCATTGCGAAGGAACCGCCCAGCACCTTGAATGCGTTTAATCCGAACCGGTAGGACTCGTCCTTGATGTAAACTTCCTTCACTCCCAGGTAAGCGGCCATCTGGTCCAGCTTGGTGAGAGGGGTTTTGCTGTACTGGGGGAAGCTCTCGTGGAAGGTTCTGGCCTTCTTGATTTCTTCCAATCCCATAATCGGCAGATTCGTATCCGCAGTTTTGGGCATTTTATTTACCGCCCACTTGATCTGTTCCATTGTTATTAAATCCTCCTTATAATCATGCGTTTGTTTTAATAGGAATAGAGTTGTTAACAGGATTGTTTAATTGTCCGTTTTGCGGCTGTTCACATCGATGTAACTGTACAAAGTGAATTTTGAGATCCCGAAGTACTTGGAGATCTTGTCGCCGGACTTGGTAATCAGGAACGCTCCCGCGTCGTTTAAGAACTGGATCGCCGCTACCTTTTCCTCTTTATTCATAAGAGCGGCCGGCTTTCCAATCATAAGCACGGATTGTTCGATCAGGCTGTCGAGCAGGTCGGTGACGTTGGTGACGATCTGATCCGGCTGCTTTTTCGCATCCGATTGGGGTTCGGTATCGATCAGCGCTTTGATCGCCCGGTCCACTGTCATCAGCCCGGTGATGTCGAAGTTGATCGCCAGTATGTAGTCGATGGCGTCGCCCTCCTCATTATGAATATAGAAGGTGCTGGATTTTAAGATCCGCCCGTTGGCTGAGCGGGTCAGATAACCCAGATGGTCTTTGAGAGAAGCCGCGTCCTTGTTGTGAAGGGTTTCCAACACGACCTTGGACGGGCCGTCGCCGACCTGGCGGTTGGTGATATGTCCATTGGTAATGTATACGATGGAATGCTCCATGTCATGCTTTTTCAAATCATGGATCACCACTTCACAATCAGGACCGAACTGTCTGGAAAGGCCGTCGGCTATCTGGGTCAGGAGCCCTAATGTGTAAGTCATAAGCATTTTCTCCTTTCCTTCAGGATTCTTCAAAATTAGGTAACTTTGTACAATAAACACGATTGTTAATTTTGCCTCGTTGTTTATGATTCCATCATATCACAAAAAAATGGAATTGCAATACTTTTTTACAAAAAAATTTTTGATATCTAAAAAATTTTGCATTTTCTGCTTGCAAATGCCGGTTACAGGTGTTAGTATAGGGGTACAGGGAGGCACATTCTGCTTAAAAAGCAGAGATATGAATGGCAGAGTGTGACCGATCAGAAATGTGATTCAGAAACAGGAAGAAAACCATCATCGAGTAAAGGAGAGAGGTTATGTTAGTAATTGGCAATGGACGGTTAGTGACAAGGGATCCGGCGGTTCCTTTCTATGAGAACGGCGCGGTGGCAATGGACGGCGGCACCATCGTGCGGGTCGGAACTGCGGAGGACGTCAGAAAGGAATTCCCGGAGGCAGAGTATGTGGACGCCAGGGGGGGCGTGATCATGCCTGCGTTCATCAACACCCATGAGCACATCTACAGCGCCATGGCGAGAGGACTTTCGATTAATGGATACAATCCCAACGGCTTTCTGGAGATTCTGGACGGCATGTGGTGGACCATCGACCGCCACCTGACCAACGAGCAGACCCGCCAGAGCGCCCGGGCTACCTATATTGACTCCATCAAGAACGGCGTCACCACGGTGTTCGATCACCACGCCAGTTTCGGCGAGATCCACGACAGCCTGTTCGCCATCGAGGACGCGGCTAAGGAACTGGGAATCCGCACCTGCCTGTGCTATGAGGTTTCCGACCGCGACGGGATGGACAAGGCGAAGGAAGCCGTGATGGAGAACGCAGCCTGGATCAAGCACGCCCTGGCCGACGACACGGACATGATCGCCGGAATGATGGGTATGCACGCCCAGTTCACCATCTCCGACGCCACCATGGAGCTGGCCGCGGCCAACAAGCCCGCCGAGGTGGGCTACCACATCCATGTGGCCGAGGGCATCGAGGACCTGCACGACTGCCTGAAGAAATACGGCAAGCGCATTGTGGACCGCCTCTACGACTGCAACATCCTGGGAAGCAAGACCTTGCTTGGGCACTGCATCTACGTGAACCCCCACGAGATGGAATTAATTAAGGAAACGGATACCATGGTGGTACATAATCCCGAGTCCAACATGGGCAACGCCTGCGGCTGCCCGCCCACCATGGAGATTGTGCACCGGGGAATCTTAACCGGCCTTGGCACGGACGGCTACACCCACGATGTGCTGGAGTCCTACAAGGTGGCCAACGTGCTGCACAAGCACCACCTCTGCGATCCGGGCGCGGCCTGGAGCGAGGTGCCGCAGATGCTCTTTGAGGGCAACCCCCGGATCGCCAACCGCTACTTCAAGAAGCAGCTGGGTGTTCTGAAGGAGGGAGCGGCCGCGGACGTGATCGTCACCGACTACATCCCGCTGACCCCCATGGATGCGAGCAACATCAACGGCCACATCCTCTTCGGTATGACCGGACGCAGCGTGGTGACCACGGTCTGCAACGGTAAGATCCTGATGAAGGACCGTGAGCTGATCGGCATCGACGAGGAGAAGGTGATGGCGGAAGTGAGAGCGGAGGCAAAGAAGCTGGAGCGCTCCATCAACGGCTGACAATATCTGAATATAATTTAGGAGGAAATTTCCATGAGCGATAGAATGACCCCGATTCCCTTTGGGAATCTGATGAACTGGATTTTGAAGGAACACAAGAAGGGCGCCATCTTCGGCGTGCGCCGTCCCTTTGTGGCGGATCCGTCCCATACATACGAGATTTTCGGCCGTAAGCTGGAGACTCCCTTCGGCCCTGCGGCCGGCCCCCATACCCAGCTGGCCCAGAACATTGTGGCGTCCTACGTGGCCGGCAGCCGGTTCTTTGAGCTGAAGACCGTGCAGAAGCTGGACGGCGAGGATCTTCCGGTGAACAAGCCCTGTATCAAGGCCGACGACGAGTGCTACAACTGCGAGTGGTCCACCGAGCTGTACGTGCCCCAGGCGTTTGACGAGTATGTGAAGGCCTGGTTCGCCTGCCAGGTGGTGGCCAAGGAGTACGGTCTGGGCGCCATGGACGGCTTCCAGTTCAATATGTCCGTGGGTTACGACCTGGAGGGCATCAAACTGGAAAAAATTGACAAGTTTATCGAGGGCATGAAGGATGCCTCCGAGACGCCTGTTTTCAAAGAGTGCCGCCAGTGGCTGTTGGACAACGCGGACCTGTTTGAGAAGGTGACGAAGGAGGACATCGAGGGCATTTCCCCGGAAGTCTGCAACTGCGCAACCCTGTCCACCCTCCACGGCTGCCCACCTCAGGAGATCGAGCGCATCGCCCGCTACCTGATCGAGGAGAAGAAGGTTCACACTTTCATCAAGTGCAACCCCACTCTGCTGGGTTACGAGTACGCAAGAGATATGATGGATTCCATGGGCTACGACTATGTGGCCTTCGGCGACTTCCATTTCAAGGACGATTTACAGTACAGCGACGCGGTGCCCATGCTGGAGCGTTTACAGGCTCTGGCCGGCGAGAAGGGCCTGGAGTTCGGCGTGAAGATCACCAACACCTTCCCCGTGGACGTGAAGGCGGGAGAGCTTCCCAGCGAGGAAATGTATATGTCCGGAAAGAGCCTGTACCCGCTGTCCATGTCCGTTGCCATGAAGCTGGCAAGGGATTTCGGCGGAAAGCTGCGCATCTCCTACTCCGGCGGAGCCGACTATTTCAATATTAAGGATATCGTGGACGCGGGCATCTGGCCTGTGACCATGGCAACCACCATGTTAAAGCCCGGAGGCTACCAGAGACTGGAGCAGATCGGACAGATCTTCGCAAAGGACGAGGCCAAAGCCTTTGAGGGCGTGAACGCAGAACGCGTGGCCCAGCTGGTGGAAGCGGCTAAGACCGACAAGCACCATGTGAAGGCCGTAAAACCCCTTCCCTCCAGAAAGATCAAGCGCCCGGTGCCGCTGACCGACTGTTTCGTGGCTCCCTGCGAGGAGGGCTGCCCCATCCACCAGGATATCACCACGTATTTGAAGCTCATGGGAGCGGGGAAGGCCGAGGAGGCCCTGGAGGTCATTTTGCTGAAGAACCCCCTGCCCTTTATCACCGGCACCATCTGCGCCCACAACTGCATGAGCAAATGTACCCGTAACTTCTACGAGACCCCGGTGAACATCCGCAGAACCAAGCTGGAAGCCGCCGAGGGCGGATTTGAGACCGTGATGGCGAAGCTCAAAAAGCCGGAGATCACAAGCGGCAAGACCGCAGCCGTGGTGGGCGGAGGCCCGGCCGGCATGGCGGCCGCCTATTTCCTGGCCAGAGGCGGCGTGAAGACGACGCTGTTTGAGAAGGAGGAGAAGCTGGGCGGCGTGGTCCGCAACGTGATTCCGGGCTTCCGTATCTCCGACGGGGCCATCGACAACGACGCGAAGCTGATCGAGGCCATGGGCGTGGAGATCGTCACCGGCCGGGAGATCGGTTCCGTGGACGAGGTGAAGAAGGACTACGACTACGTGGTGCTGGCCCTGGGCGCTTCCACGCCGGGCGTACTGCGCCTGGAGAAGGGGCAGGCTATGAACGCGCTGGAATTCCTGGCACAGTTTAAGGCCACGGACGGAAATCTGGACCTGGGCGAGAACGTGGTGGTCATCGGCGGAGGAAACACCGCCATGGATACCGCCCGCGCCGCAAAGCGCAACAAGGGCGTGAAGAAGGTTTCCCTGGTATACCGTCGGACCAAGCGCTATATGCCGGCCGACGCCGAGGAGCTGGAGATGGCCATTGAGGACGGCGTGGAGTTCGCGGAGCTGCTCAGCCCTGTGAAGTTGGAGAACGGTGTGCTCTACTGTAAGAAGATGGTGCTGGGCGACTACGACGCCAGCGGACGCCGGGGCGTGGTGGAGACCGACGAGGTGGTTGAGGTTCCCGCCGATACGGTGATCGCCGCTGTGGGCGAGAAGGTTCCGGGGGCGTTCTACGAGGCCAACGGTATTGCCCTGGACAACAGAGGCCGGGTGCAGGCAGATCAGGAGACCTTAGAGACCAGCGTTGCGGGCGTTTACGCTGCGGGCGACGGGCTCTACGGACCCGCTACCGTGGTGGAGGGAATCCGCGACGGCATGAAGGCGGCCGAGGCCATTCTGGGCCGTGCCGTGGCTGAGGACCTGTTCAGCCTGTCCGACGAGGAGAAGATTTACGGCCGCAAGGGCAACCTGATGGAGGAGGACGGGAAGGACGTGGACAGCAAGCGCTGCCTGTCCTGCAACAGCTACTGCGAGAACTGCGTGGAGGTATGTCCCAACCGGGCCAATATCACCCTGACCGTGCCGGGCATGGAGCGCCACCAGATCATTCACGTTGACTATATGTGCAACGAGTGCGGCAACTGCAAGAGCTTCTGTCCCTGGGACAGCGCCCCCTACTTAGATAAGTTCACCCTGTTCGCCAACGAGAAGGACATGGAGGACAGCAAGAACCAGGGCTTCGTGGTGTTAGACCGGGAGACCGGGGCCTGCAAGGTGCGCCTGCAGGGCAAGGTGACGGATTACGTGGCCGGAACCGCAAGCGATGTGGTGCCGGAGGGAATCGCAAAGATCATCGGGACCGTGATCCGGGATTACGCCTATATGCTGTAAAGACTGGTTTTGGGCGGCGTTGACCGGCCTTCTGAAAAAAAGGCCGGGTCCCGCCGCATATTTGGAACAGGCTCGGGAGTTTTTTGCCGCAAGGCAGAGTCTCCCGGGCAGTTTACGCAGGAACACGTTAAAAAAATAACAAAACTTTTTGAGACGGAACATAACTGTGGAGAACGATACGGGCCGCCTGGAGGCGGTTTGTTTAAACCATAGAATGATAGAATTTCTAAAGCCACTGTAAATTGGATTGGGATTGGCCGGGAGAGGAGGGGACCGCCGTGGCGCGCGTGAAAACAATGAAGGTTGTGATAACATTTCCGGGGACCACCCAGGCGCTGCGGATGGAAAAGGAAGCGCGGGAGCGCGGACTTGCCGGACGTCTGATTCCCGTACCGTCGGCGATCCGGGCGGGCTGCGGTATGGCCTGGAGCGCGCCGGTGGAAGCCCGGGGCCAATTAGAATCTCTGTTGGAGACGACGGGGATAGAACTGGAGGATATTTATGAGTTCTTATTGTAAAGTGTGGATTAACGGCCAGGAGATCGAAGCGGACGCGGACCGCAAGCTGATCGACGTGCTGAGAAACGACTGCCGCTTAAAGTCCGTGAAGGACGGCTGCAGCGAGGGCGCCTGCGGAACCTGTACGGTGCTGGTGGACGGAAAAGCCACCAAGGCCTGCGTGCAGAAGATGGGGCGCATGGAGGGAAAGCACATTCTCACCGTGGAGGGGTTCAGCCAGCGTGAAAAGGATGTGTATGTATACGCTTTCGGTCAGGCGGGAGCAGTACAGTGCGGTTTTTGTATTCCCGGCATGGTGATCTGCGCCAAGGGGCTGCTGGATGTGAATCCCAACCCCAGCCGTGTGGAGATCGCCCACGCCATCCGCAACAACTACTGCCGGTGCACGGGCTACAAGAAGATTATCGACGCCATTGAGCTGGCGGCAAAAATGCTGCGGGAGGACACCCGGCTGGATGAGCAGGAGAAGATGGTCAAGGTCGGCTCCCGGATGCACCGCATCGACGTGGAGGGCAAGGTGCTCGGCACCGGCCAGTACGTGGACGACATGGACCAGGTGGACCTGCCGGGAATGATCTACGGCAGCGCGGTGCGGGCCAAATACCCGCGGGCGCTGGTGAAGGATATCCGCACGGAGAAGGCCAAAGCCCTTCCCGGCGTGGTCTGTGTGCTGACCGCAGAGGACGTGCCTGGCAAGAATAAGGTGGGCCATCTGAAGCAGGACTGGGATACCATGATTCCGGTGGGGGGAACCACCCGGTATCTGGGCGACGCCGTCGCCATCGTAGCGGCTGAGACTCCGGAGATTCTGGAGCAGGCTAAGGCCCTGGTGGAGGTGGATTACGAGGAGTTAAGGCCCGTGACCTGCCCGGCCGAGGCCCTGGCGGAGGGCGCGCCCCTGGTGCATTCCACCGGAAACGTGTTGAGCCACGAGCATCTGGTGCGCGGAAACGCGGAGGAAGTGATCGCAAATTCCAAATATAAAGTGACGAAACACTATGAGACGCCCTGGACCGAGCACGCATTTCTGGAGCCGGAGTGCGCCATCGCAATGCCCTTTGGGGACGGCGTGTTCATCTACTCCACGGACCAGGGAACCTACGACACCCGCCACGAGACCTCGATCCTTCTGGGTCTGGATCCCGACAAGGTGATCGTGGAGAATAAACTGGTGGGCGGCGGCTTCGGCGGCAAGGAGGATGTGACCGTGCAGCACCAGGCGGCGCTGATCGCCTATCTGACCAAGCGGACCGTAAAATGCAAGCTGACCCGCAAGGAGAGCCTGATCATCCATCCCAAGCGCCATCCCATGAGCATCGATCTGACCACGGCCTGCGACGAGAACGGATATCTGACCGCCATGAAGGCGGTGGTGGTGGCCGACACCGGCGCGTACGCCTCCTTAGGCGGTCCGGTGCTCCAGAGAGCCTGCACCCATGCGGCAGGCCCCTACAATTACCAGAATATCGACATCGACGGCACCGCCGTTTACACCAACAACCCGCCGGCAGGCGCGTTCCGCGGCTTCGGCGTGACCCAGACGATCTTTGCGACGGAGATGAACCTCAACCTGCTGGCTGAGATGGCCGGTCTGGATCCCTGGGAGATGCGCTACCGCAACGCCATCCGTCCCGGACAGGTGCTGCCCAACGGGCAGATCGCGGACCCGGCCACCGGCCTGGTGGAAACCCTGGAGGCGGTGAAGGATCAGTTCTATGAGGCGTACAACGCCGGTAGACCGGTGGGCCTGGGCTGCGCGTTAAAGAACGCGGGCGTGGGCGTGGGCCTTCCCGACAAGGGCCGGGCGCGTCTGATCGTGGAGGACGGCAAGATCCACATCCACGCGGGCGCATCCTGCATCGGCCAGGGCCTGGGCACCGTGCTGGTGCAGATGGTGGCGGAGAGCGCCGGGGTCAGCATGGACGACATCGTCTACCACAACCCCAACACCTCCATGGCCCCGGATTCCGGCACCACCTCCGGTTCCCGGCAGACCCTGATCACCGGCGAGGCGGCCAGACGGGCGGCCAAGGATCTGCGCAAGGAACTGTTTGCGCTCACCGGCCGCAACTATGAGTGCCGGACCTTTGACAAGCGCTACCTGGAGAACGTGGTGGTGGTGGAGGAATCCCCCGAAACCGCGGCCGTGACCTTCACGGGAGAGGAGCTGGCGCTGCTGAACGGAAAGGAATACTACGAGGAGTATTACGCCAAGACCGACAAGATGGGCGCGGACCTTCCCAACCCGGTATCCCACGTGGCCTACGGCTACGCCACCCAGATGTGCCTGCTCAACGAGGACGGCACGGTGGATAAGATCGTGGCCGCTCACGACGTGGGGAAAGCGGTGAACCCAATGAGCGTGGAGGGCCAGATCGAGGGCGGCGTGCTGATGTCCTGCGGTTACGCGCTGACCGAGCAGTACCCCTTAAAGAACTGCGTGCCCACGGCCAAATTCGGCACCCTGGGGCTGTTCCGGGCGGACAAAGCGCCGGAGATCGAGAGCGTTATCGTGGAGAAACCCGGCGTGGACGTGGCCTTCGGAGCCATCGGCATCGGGGAGATCACTTCGATCCCCACGGCTCCGGCCATCGCAGGGGCCTACTACAAGTGGAACGGACAGTTCCAGACCGCGCTCCCGCTTGAGGGAACGCCCTACGCGAAGAAACAGGCTTAATTTGATGGAACATGATGATAAGGGTCAGGCCGGGCGGCGTGTGAACGCCCGGGCCTGGGTCTGAAACGGGGAACCAGAGGGAAATCTTCTGGTTCTTCGGTTTATTGTTTGTAATGGACGTCCGGCGCAGCCTGCGGGCGAATGACTGGACGGGATGAGCTGGCGGTCTTTTGGAGGACGGCCGCGGCAGGCGGCTTGAACCGTGATTTTTGGGAAAGGAATGTACTGAGATGAATCGTAAATTGTTGAAGGGCGGCACGGTGGTGTCCGGGAGCGGGAGCGTTCCCGCGGACGTGCTCATAGAGGGAGAGAAGATCGCCGCGGTGGGAACCGGGGAGGAGATCGGGCGTCTGGCGGACGGGGACACGGAGATTCTGGACGTGACCGGCTGCCTGCTGTTTCCGGGCTTTATCGACGCCCACACCCATTTTGACCTGCACGTGGCGGGCACGGTGACGGCGGACGACTTTGAGACCGGCACCCGGGCGGCCGTCCGGGGCGGGACCACCACCATCGTGGATTTTGGAACCCAGTACCCCGGGGAGACCCTGGCCGCCGGCCTTAAAAACTGGCATGAGAAGGCGGACGGGAAATGCTCCTGCGACTACGGCTTCCACATGTCCATCACGGACTGGAATCCGTCGGTGAGCCGGGAGATCGACGACATGATGGAGGAGGGCGTTTCCTCCTTCAAGCTCTACATGACATACGACACCCAGGTGGACGACGAGACGATTTTCGCCATCCTGCGCCGCTTGAAGGAGGCCGGGGGGATCACCGGGGTGCACTGCGAGAACAGCGGCATGATCGCCGCCCTCCAGGCCGAGGCCAAAGCGGCGGGGCGCATGGGCGTGTCCAGCCACCCGGCTACCCGGCCTGCGGCCGCGGAGGCGGAGGCCATCGGCCGCCTGCTGCGCCTTGCGGAGGTGGTGGATATCCCGGTGGTGGTGGTCCATCTGACCTGCCGGGAGGGCTATGACGTGATCATGGAGGCCAGGAGAAGAGGGCAGAAGGTTTACGCCGAGACCTGCCCCCAGTACCTTTTGATGGACGACAGCCTTTACCGGCTGCCCGGAATGGAGGGGGCTAAATACGTGTGCGCCCCGCCTCTGCGTGGGAAAGCGGATCAGGAGTGCTTGTGGCGCGCCCTGGCCGCCGGGGACATCCAGACCGTGTCCACGGACCATTGCAGCTTTACGACTGAGCAGAAGCTTTTGGGGAAGGAGGATTTCACGAAGATTCCCGGCGGGATGCCGGGGGTGGAGACCAGGGGCGTGCTGCTGTACACCTGCGGCGTGGACCAGGGACGCATTTCCCTGGAGAAAATGTGTCAGGTTCTGTCTGAGAATCCGGCCAGGCTTTACGGGATGTTCCCTGAGAAGGGTCTGATCGCGCCGGGAAGCGACGCGGATATCGCCGTGCTGCGCACCGGGGTGGAGGATGTGATCACTGCGGGCGGCCAGCTCCAGAACGTGGACTACGCGCCCTTTGAGGGCATGAAGGTCACGGCCAGGGTCGAGAAGGTGTTCCTGCGGGGAACCCAGGTGGTGAAGGACGGCCGGGTGGCGGTGGAACGCGCGGGGAAATTCGTCAGACGCGGGAACTATAATCTGTAGAGGAGACGTAAACTTCTCGTCGCAGGCTGGAAAGCGCAGGCCGGAAAGCGCAAGACTGAAAACGGCTGTACAGCATCGGTTCAAAACCGGCGCTGCACAGCCGTTTTTTGTGGTTAAAGGGGGAGCAAATTGCGGGAGCGCGCATCGCTTCCCTTTACGCCGTCACACAGGGCAGCGTAGATCCGCCGTAGGGCATCACGATCACGCCCGCCCCGGAGCCCATCACCTGGAAGGCCTGATCCAGCGCCTTCTGGACGGAGTGAAACGGCGTCATGAAGATCTGCCGCACAAAATCCGGTTCCATGTCGGACACCAGATAGATGGAAGCCCGCTCCAGCACCATGGCGATAGCCGCGGCCTTGTGGCCGCCAAGGCGGAAGTCGGTCTCGATCCGGCGGATCAGATCGCCGGGCTCTTTGGCGCAACGCATCCACTGCTCAAAGGTCGCCTCCCCCATGCCCTCGTGGCAGGAGCCCACCAGGATGATGATGCCGCCGTCCCGGACCGCGTACTTTGCGTTTTCTAACGCCTTCTGGGTCTGGTAGAGATTCAGGTCCTTGGGGTGTCCGCCCTGACTGACCAGCACGATGTCGGCCTTTTGACGGATATCCTTCCGGTAATAGCGGTCTAACAGGCGGCAGCCGGCCCTGTGGGCTGCGATCACGTCGCCGCAGACGCAGTGCACGATCTTCTTGTGCTCGTCCAGCACCGCGTTTACGATGAAGTCCACCGGACAGCAGTTTAGGGCGTCCTCCAGATCCTCCCGGAGCGGATTGCCCTCCAGGACGCCGGCGCAGGCGGCGGGTTTGACCATGTAGGAGTGGTTGGCCTGGATCGCGGCCCGGGTGGAAACGCCGGGCATGATGGCCTTGGCGCCGCCGGAGTATCCGGCAAAATAGTGATATTCAATGTTGCCCAGACAGATGCGCAGATCCGCCTCCGCCACCGGGCGGCAGATATCCACCGGGGTGCCGCGCTTCGTGTCGCCCATATGTACGAAGTCGAAGTCCAGGGAATCGACGCAGGTTACCTGCCGGTAGACTTCTTCGCCCGCCAGGTGCAGTTTCTCCTCCTCGGTCTGCCTGCGGTGGCTGCCCAGGGCGAACACCACGGTGACGGATTCGGGGCAAACGCCGGCCCGGTACAGCTCGTCTAATACCAGTGGCAGCACCACCGCAGAGGGCATGGGGCGGGTGATGTCGCTGGTCACAATGGCGACCTTCTGCTTTCCCTTTGCCAGTTCTGCCAGGGGCGGAGTGCCGATGGGGCTGAGAAGGGCGCGGGCCACCTCTGCAGCGCTGTCCGCCGGGGCCTCGATCCCATTGGGGTAGAGCACATCCAGTACAGTTTCGTCCGGCAGCTCCACTGTCTGGGGACAGCTGCCGAAACCGATCTCAAGTTTCATGGTTACCTCCGTTCTGCGCGTGAAGCGCGGTGGCTGTCTTTTTTTCTGAAAACCTGGAACATTTCCTCCGCCAGTTCGATAAATTGTTTTACCGCCTGATTGGAATCCAGCTTGTAGCCAAGGCCGATGTCAATGGGAAAATCCATGCTGATATCGATGGGGAGGGTGGCCAGGGAAGGGAAGCTTTTCCAGTACATGGAGTAATAGATCAGGATCAGCCCCTCCAGCTCGCACCGCAAGGGCAGGGAGCTTCCGTAGTGGTCGATGTCGATGATCTCCACATCGGGGGCTGTGGCGGTGATGTAATCGCGCAGCAGATCGTCGGCCCGGGTGATCCCCCTGGCGTACATGAGAACCTTCTGGCCCCGCAGATCGTCGATGGTGATTTTTTTCTTCATGGCCAGCGGGTGGGTGGGAGACATGCCGCAGCAGTGCCGGTCCTCCATGAGTTTGATAAAACTGTATCCCGGTTCCTCGAAAAGGTAACCGGACATGTACTCGGTGGTGATGTCGAAATTGTTGTTCACAAAATTTTTGAAATAACTCTCCAGTGGATAGTCGATAAATTCCAGGGCCACATTGGGATGAAGCCCGGAAAATCTGCGGCAGATTTGGGGCAGGAGCACGGCCGTGAAATTGGGCAGGGTGCCGATGCGGATGGATTGAGCGGATTTTTCCTCCAGCTCCCGGCAGCGCTGCAGCACCCGGTTGGAGGCGCGGATCATCTTTTTTGCTTCCTGGTAGAAATACTGCCCCGCGGCCGTCAGAGTGATGCCCTTGTTGTGGCGGTCAAAGAGCTGGAAGCCCAGATCCTTTTCCAACAGATTCATCTGCTGGATCAGAGCGGTCCGGGAGACGAACAGCTTGTCCGCGGCCGAGGAGAAGCTGCCGGATTCGGCGATGACAATAAAGGAATCTAAGTGTCTGTCGTACGTTGGATTCACCTCCGTGTATGGGGATTGATGTAAGGTTTTCCTTTACACAAACATAGCGTATTTGTGCTTCTTTAAGCGGGGTGTTCGTGCTATGATGGAACTGTAAAGGAATTGTTAAAAACGACGGATAATTAACGGAAAAAAGAGAATTAAAAGTAAAAATGTCCATGAATTCCGGTTTGATTCTGAACGAATCGGGAAATCATATTAAATTTAAAAACAAAATCTATTATGTTATTATCATACTTTTTCGGCAAAGTCAATAGCTGCCGTGGGAAGTGAAGTGTTACGATATTAAAGTGTTACGTTTTATCCATGGCCATGGATGTTGGCTGGTTACAGCGCAGTAACCGGCCGTGAACAGAAGGTACAGCAAACAGTGGATCTTTTAAAGGAGGATATGATTGATGCAGAAAACTGGAAAAGTGAAATTACCGCCCGGAAAAAAAGTCGCCGTCAACCTCGGATGTGATTTTGACGCCCAGAGTATTTGGGATGGTTCCTACAACCTCCTGTCGCCCGCGTACATGAGCCGCGGAGAATTCGGCGCAGAAGTGGGAGCTCCCCGCCTGTTGGCGCTGTTTAAAAAATACGACATCAAGACCAGCTGGTTCATTCCGGGCCACACGGCGGATACCTTCCCGGATATCTGTAAGGAAGTTCTGGCCGCAGGACATGAGATCGGCTGCCACGGCTATGTGCATGAGAACCCCACGAAATCCACCTACGAGCAGGAGACCAAGGTGCTTCAGATGGCGCTTGAGTCCCTGGATAAGCTGGGCGCTCCCAAGCCGGTGACCTATCGCTCCCCGTACTGGGATTTCAGCCCCAACACCATCCGGATTCTGGAAGAAAATGGTTTCCTGTACGACAGTAGCCTGATGGGCAACGACCTGCACCCCTATTATCCCAGACCCGTGACCCCGCATTCGGACCGCGCCAATGAGTTCGGCGAGCCCTCCAAGATTTTGGAGCTGCCCGTGTCCTGGTTCCTGGATGATTTCCCGCAGACCGAATATCTCACCGGCGGCCAGGAGGGCCAGCGCCCGGCTCAGGACATCTTTGACAGATGGGCGTCCATTTTCGACTACGCCTGCACCCTGGACGGCGCCTGCTACATTCTGACCACCCACCCGCAGACCATTGGCCGGGCCCACATGATCCAGATGTACGAGAAGCTGATCAACTACATGGCCGAGCGGGGCGCCTGGTTCGCCACAGCGGCCGAGATCGGCGCCAACTTTATCCCGGATTAGTCTGAGACGGGCATGAGCGGGCAGTGAAAGGAGTGAGGACGTGATCAATAAGGAACTGTTTCCGATTATCATTGCTTCCGGTACGCCCTATGAGATCGGGCTGATCCATGGAAGAGAAGCAAAAAAACAGGTCGACATCAGCATAAGCACCTACAAGGCCATGTTCTGGGATTATTCCGGAATCCGCTGGGAGGACGCGTGTAATTATGCCAGGACTTTTATCCCTACCATCAATGAGTATGATCCCGACTACATGGAGGAGATCCGTGGAATCGCGGACGGGTCCGGTTATGGAATCGACGAGATTCTGGCTTTAAATGTCCGCAGCGAGATCGTGCTGCAGGGCAGCCAGATTAACAGCAGTAATACCGACGGCTGCACCACGTTCGTATTCACGCCTCAGGTGACCGAGGGAGGCAAAACCCTGTTGGGCCAAAACTGGGACTGGAAAATGACCGAGCAGGCGGGCTGCATCATCATGCACATCCGGCAGGAGAAGAAACCGGACATCACCATGGTCACCGAGGCGGGCATCATCGGCAAGATCGGCTACAACAGCGCGGGCATTGGCGTTACCTTAAACGCGCTGTCCTCGAACATGAAGGTGGAGGGCAAGGTTCTGCCCCTGCACATCGCCATGAGGGGGATGCTGGACAGCAGGACGTTGTCGGACATGATCCGGGCCACCACCTGTATGAACTTATCCTGCTGCGCCCACTATATGATTGCCAGCTCCAAAGGCGAGGGAGTGAGCCTGGAGGTGGGCCCCGGAGATTTTGACGCCCTGTACGCGGAGGAGGGCTGGCTGGCTCATACCAATCACTTTATCACCCCGCGGCTGATGTACGTGAAAGACACCACCAGAGTGTCCCTTCCGGACAGCTTCCTGCGCCTGGGGCGGATGCGCACCATGGTGCGGGCCCTGGACCACAAGGTCCGGGTTGCGGATATCAAGGAGATGATGGCGGACCACACCAGCTATCCCGACAGCATCTGCCGCCACGAGGACGTGCTGGAGCCGGAGGGAAAGCGGCTGGGAACGATTTTCAGTATTATCATGGATCTGGAGCGGGAGGAAATGTACTTCGCGCCGGGCAATCCGTGCACAGAAGGGTATCATTTGATTAAATTTTAACTGAATGGACCGGTAAAAAGGGTGCGTCTCGCAGATACACTGGGGAGGCGCCCTTTTTCACTTTCCGGGGAAATTCTGCCGCGCTTCAGGAAAGCGGTTGTCCGCCGGAGGGAAATATGCGCTCGGGCGCCGGTCCATTTGTATTGCAGTCGTATCGGGAAGGAGGGTATTGTGATGAATCCATTGTTGACAGTTTTTATAATCGGTGTTTTAGGGTATCTCCTGGGCAGTATCAAAGTGAAGGGGTTGTCGCTGGGAACGTCCGGCGTGCTGATCGTAGCGCTGCTGTTCGGCCACTATGGGATGGAAATCCCCTCGGTGATCCGGGAGTTCGGCCTGATCTGTTTTGTGACGGCGGTGGGATTTATCGCCGGGCCGGTATTTTTCCGGAACTTTAAAAGCAAGGCGCTTTCTTACGTGGTGCTGGGGATTCTGATTATCGCCGCGGGGGCGGCCAGCTGTGTGGCGGTGATCACCCTGGCCGGGATTCCCACCCCTCTGGCAGTGGGAATGATGACCGGGGCTTTGACCAGTACCCCGGGGCTGGCGGCGGCCATCGATGCCACCGGGGATTCCATGGCCTCCATCGGCTACGGAATCGCCTACCCCTTCGGCGTGATCGGAGTGGTGCTGTTTGTGCAGCTGGTGCCCAAGCTGATGAGAGTTGACGTGCCTGGGGAGGTTGAGAAGCTGAACCGGGCGATGGCGGCCAACGTCCATCAGGACACCTCCGGGGAAAGGCATATACAGCTGGATGATTTCGGGTTCTTTCCCTTTATGATCGCGACCATTGCCGGAATGATGATTGCAAAGATCGTGATCCCGCTTCCGGCCGGGGCCAGCTTTACGCTGGGCACCTCGGGGGGCCCCCTTCTGGCCGGGCTGGTGATGGGACATTTCATGCATGTTGGACCGGTTTCCATCACGGTTCCCAAGCCCACCCTGGAGGTCCTGCGGGAGTTTGGACTGGTGCTTTTCCTTATGGGGGCGGGTACCAACGCCGGAAAGGGCTTTGTGGAGATCCTGATGCAGTACGGCGCAGCCCTGTTTTTCCTGGGAGCGGTTATGACGCTGCTTCCCATGGTGATCGGCTATATTCTGGCTACAAAGCTGTTCTCCATGGACATTTTAAATTCCCTTGGAGCCATCTGCGGGGGCATGACCAGCACGCCGGCCCTGGGAACGCTGCTGGCGGTCACAAAGACCGAAGCCGTGGCGGCTTCCTATGCGGCAACCTATCCGGTGGCGCTGATCTTTGTGGTGCTGTCGGCTCAGTTTATCTCTATCTTTCTGATGTGATGGGAGTTGGGAGGCGCGATATGAACGAGATCTGGATCCTGGGCTCAATGATCGTGCTGAGGGCGTTGCTGTCATTTTTAATCCATTATGAGATGAAACATCAGACGGTTGTTCACACCGGACCGGGTGAGTGAAGGGAACTGAAAATGCTTTGAATTCCAAAGTATAATTTAAATGTAGTATTTCTTGAAAGTCACAGGAAAATACGATATAATAGGTTCGCAATTCACAAAATATGGAACAAGCGTCTGAGCCGCTGGGCCGGATCGCTGGAATGAAGGGGGAAACGGAAGATGAAGCAGATGGACGAGGCGTTCCGGAAAAAGTGCATATCCAAGGAGGGCAGTTATCTGGAAAAGCGGCGCTCCATCGGAGGGGTGGGAGCTGGGATCGTGGCAGGGAGCGCGGTGCTCCTGGCGGCAGCGATTCTGTTGTTCCTGATGTTGGCGGCCTCCGGGGACACGGATCTGATTGTGATGGGAGCGGTGCTGGCAGGTGGGATCGGGCTGTTCTGTCTGGCGTTCATCCTGTTGGGGATCGTTATGAACAAAAAGCGCAGATCCGGTTATATGGAATATTTTGTCAAGCACGCGGGTTATTCAAGGGAAGAGCTGGAGGCTTTCGACCGGGAGGTGCTTTTGCCGGACACCCTCTACAGTACGACGGATGGTAAGCTGCGGGGGAATTCCGCTCTGGCCTGCGATCTGGTGACCAGAAACTGGCTGTCCATGGGCATCCACGATCCGGTCCGGGTAACGGATGTGGCGGTGGCCTTCTATGCGGATAAGGTGGCTTACGCCGGCAATCAATGGGAGCATGTGATGTTTGTGCTTCTGTCCCACGGGCAGCTGGTCCATCAGCAGTGCAAGGAAGAGTACGCCATGGATCTGATTCAGGAGATCAAAAAGCGCAATCCCGGGCTTATCTGTGCGCGCTGTTTTAAGGCGGACGGCAAACTGGTGGATTGCATCAAGGAGCCGAAGCTGGCAGCCAGGCTGTACTGCGAGGCCATGGGAGCGCGCTGATGAATCTGCCGGGGGATTTTTTGTCCGGTTTTTCGTCCAGTTTGGCCAAAATAGTTGCATCGGGCTGAAAATCTGTTATAATAGAAGCAGATTATACCGATGCATTTTGGAGCTTTATGCGTATATCATAAAAGCCGTTGTTTGTCCTGATCGTTCTCGCGGGCAGAACGGCTTTTTTGTTGGATGTAATAGGCCGCCGGCGCAGCCTGCGGCTTATTGTTTGAAAACGTTATTTTTTGGAAAATACAACGAATCGGAAAGGGGATGGTGACGGATGGGAGCGGTGGATCAACTCAGATACGGCATGTCCATCAGGCTGTACGGGGAGGACAAGGCATTTGGGCCGGGAATCGCCGAGCTGCTGCGCAATGTGGAGAAGGAAGGGTCCCTTCAGGGGGCCGCTCAGTCCATGAATATGGCCTACAGCAAGGCATGGAAGATTTTAAAGGGCGCTGAGAAGGAGTGGGGCTTGTCGCTCACGGACCGGGAGACCGGCGGGCGGGACGGAGGCGGCTCCACGCTGACGCCTGAGGCCCGGGAAATTCTGGAGCACTACGAGGCGTTTATGGCGGAGACCAGGCAGTCTGCCGGCGAGATTTTTGAACGGCATTTTTCGGGAGAATGGATCCGCGGACTGAGGGAGCGGGCCGGGAGCCGGAAATGACCTGCGGACAGATAAAGGAAAAGGAGGAGAATGATGGGAAAGGAACCGATTGTATTTTGTAAGGGGGGAGGCTGCACAGCCAAGCTGGGGCCGGGAGCGCTGTCCCATGTACTGGAAAAGCTGCCGCGCTTTGACGATCCCAATCTGCTGGTTGGATTCGACGCTTCGGACGATGCGGCGGTATACAGGCTGACGGACGAGCTGGCCATCGTGCAGACCCTGGACTTTTTTCCGCCTATGGTGGAGGACCCCTATGTGTTCGGACAGATCGCGGCGGCCAATGCGCTGAGCGACATTTACGCCATGGGCGGGGACGTGAAAACGGCGTTAAACATCGTCTGTTTCCCGGAGGCCATGGATCTGAACATATTGGGAAGGATTTTGCAGGGCGGCAGCGAGAAGGTGCAGGAGGCAGGAGGAGTTCTGGCCGGGGGCCACTCCATTATGGACACAGACGTGAAGTACGGCCTGTCCGTTACCGGAGTGATTCACCCGGACCGGGTATTCGCTAACAACGCCTGCCGTGCGGGAGACGTGCTGATTCTCACCAAACCGCTGGGCGTGGGTATCGTGTGCACCGCGGCCAGAATGGGCGCGGCTTCGTCTGAGGCCATGGACCTGGCGGTCCGCTCCATGACGACCTTAAACCGCTACGCCTCGGAGGTGGTGCGCCGGTACAGGACCCACGGCTGTACCGACGTGACGGGCTTTGGCTTTCTGGGGCATCTCTGCGAGATGATGGGAGAGGAGTTCAGCGCCACGGTCTACCGGGAGCGGATTCCCTATATCCCGGCCTGCGAGGAGTATGTGGAGGAATTCTACCTGACGGCGGCCGCCCAGCGCAACCGCAACCATCTGCAGGGCAGGGTGGCCTTTGAAAATGTGCCCTTTATTTTGGAAGAGATTTTGTTTGATCCTCAGACCTCCGGCGGACTGCTGGTCTCCATGGACCCGGCGGACGCTGAGGCGGCCCTTGGCCAGTTGAAGGCGCTGGGGCTGCCCTGCGGCGTGGTGGGAGAAGTGACGGAACGGTGTGGGCATACCGTTATTGTGAAATAAGTATCAAAAAGGAGAAGAGTCGAGATGAGATTGGATGAAAGAGGAAAGCAGTGTCCGCTGCCGGTAGTGGAGACAAAGAGAGCGCTGGAGGCGGCCGGACCGGGGGAAACCGTCGAGGTGGTGGTGGACAATGAGATAGCGGTACAAAACCTTCGTAAGATGGCGGACCACAAAGGGCTGGAGTTTCGCGCAGAGAAAACCGGAGAACGCGAGTTTACGGCGTGGGTCCGGACGGCGGAGTCCGGGAAGGCCGGTCCGGCGGCCGGAGCGGCGGCAGCGTTAGCGGGCCAGGGCGCCGGGGAGCCAGGAGCGACAGCGGGCCAGGTCGCCGGGGAGCCGGGTGCGGCAGCGGGCCGGACGTCCGGCAGTTCAGAGGGGTGTCCCGCTCCCGTCTGCTGTCCGCCGGCTGCGGACGGCGGCATTGTGGCGGTGATCTCTTCCAGCTGCATGGGGCAGGGGGACGACACCCTGGGGAAGCTTCTGATGAAGGGCTTTGTCTACGCCCTGAGCCAGCAGGAACAGCTGCCGCGGACCGTGCTGTTATACAACGGCGGGGCGTTTCTCTCCTGCGAGGGCTCGGACAGCGTGGAGGATTTGCGGGAGCTGGAGGCCCAGGGGGTGGAGATTCTCACCTGCGGCACCTGCTTAAACCACTATGGCCTGGAGGGAAAGCTGCAGGTCGGCGGGGTGACGAACATGTACGAAATTGCGGAGCGGATGACCGGCGCAAGGCTGCTGGTCCGCCCATAGGAAAGGGAGCGCAAAAATCGAAATGGAAGAGCAGAAGCATTTGATTATTGTCAGAGGAGGAGGCGATCTGGCGACCGGTACGATTCACAAGCTGAACCGCTGCGGTTACCCGGTACTGGTGCTGGAGACGGGTTTCCCGTCGGCCATCCGCCGCCATGTGGCTTTCTCGGAGGCGGTCTACGACGGCGCCAGCGAAGTGGAGGGGACGGTCTGCGTGAAGGCTTCGGGCGTCCAGGAGGCCCTGGCGGTCATGGAGCGCGGGGACGTGGCGCTGTTAGTGGACCCGGAATGCCGGGTGCTGGACGAGGTCCGGCCGTGGGCCCTGGTGGACGCCATTCTGGCCAAGAAGAATCTTGGAACCACCCGGGACATGGCTCCTAAAACCATTGGACTGGGGCCGGGATTTGAGGCCGGAAAGGATGTGGACCTGGTGATTGAGACCATGCGGGGCCACAACCTGGGACGGATCATCGGCAGCGGGAGCGCCCTGCCCAACACCGGGGTGCCGGGCACCATCGGCGGTTACGGAAAGGAGCGGGTGATCCACTCGCCTGCCAGGGGCATTTTCATGGGCGGCGTGCAGATCGGCGACAAGGTGAAAAAGGACCAGCAGATTGCGAAGGTGGTCACCGGCCACGGCGAGGTGCCGGTGAACGCCACCCTGACCGGAATCATCCGCGGGGTCATCCGGGACTGCTATCCGGTGACGGAGGGGTTTAAGATCGCGGATATCGATCCACGGGAGGAAGAGTACGAGAACTGTTTCACCATCTCAGACAAGGCCCGGTGCATCGCCGGTTCCGTTCTGGAAGGACTTTTGTATCTGGAGAGAAAGCAGGATTAAACATGATTTATTTGGACAGCGCCGCCACGGCCTACTACCGGCCCGACTCGGTGGCGGAGGCGGTGGCCGGGGCGATCCGCACCATGGGCAACGGTTCCAGGGGAACCCACCCGGCGGCATTGGCGGGCGCCAGGGTGATTTATGAGACAAGGGAGCTTTTGGCGGAGCTGTTCCACGCGCCGGGGCCGGACCGGGTGGCGTTTACCGCCAACTCCACGGAGAGCCTGAATATGGCCATCAAGGGCGTGGTGCGCCCGGGGGACCGGGTGGCGGTTACCGCGCTGGAGCACAACAGCGTGCTGCGTCCCCTGTATCAGATGGAGGCTGAGGGCGCGGTGCTGGAGATTGCGGGCTGTGTGGGAGGAGAATTGCCACCCGGGGATCCCCTGCGCAGAAAAGGGCTTCTGGATTACCGGGCGCTTAAAACGATCTTGGAGGGGGGCGTGCGCGTCCTGGTCTGTACCCACGCCTCCAACCTGACCGGCAATCTGGTGGACATCCGGCGCATCGGGCAGTGGTGCCGCCGGGCCGGGGTGATCTTCATCGTGGACGCCTCCCAGACGGCGGGGATTATTCCCATCGACATGGAGCGGGACTGCATCGATATCCTGTGTTTTACCGGCCACAAGGGCCTTATGGGTCCCCAGGGCACGGGCGGAATCTGCCTGGGAGACGGGATCGAGATCGAGCCGCTTCTCACCGGGGGCAGCGGCATCATGACCTTTTCCCGGGAGCATCCGCGGGTGATGCCCACGGCCCTGGAGGCGGGGACCTTAAACGGTCACGGCATCGCCGGTCTTAAGGCGGCTCTGGGCTACCTGAAGGAGCAGGGGCCGGATTCCCTGCGCAGGCGGGAACGGGAGGCTATGGACGCCTTTTTGGAGCGGGTGCGGGAGATACCCGGGATAAAGCTGTACGGAGATTTCGACCAGCCGGAGCGGGCGGCCATCGTGGCGCTTAATCTTGGGGACGAGGATTCCGGGGAGGTCAGCGATTTCCTGGCGCAGGAGCATGGGATCTACACCCGGGGCGGCGGGCACTGCGCACCCCTCATGCATCGGGCGCTGGGAACGGAGCGCCAGGGCGCGGTCCGCTTCAGCTTCTCGCCCTTTAACACGGTGGAGGAGGCGAGGCAGGCGGCGGCGGCCCTGGCCGAATATTAGGGGACGATGTGAAAAACGGAGGATTGTGCGGAAGATGAGACAAGTTGGTTTGTATACGGAGTGGGAGATCTGCACTGGCTGCAACGCCTGCCAGATCGCCTGCAAGGACGCCCACGATCTGCCGCTGGGCGTCAATTTATTGAAGGTTCGATGCCGTGAGACGCGGGAAAATGGACAAATTACGGTCCGTTTTCAGCCGGAGACCTGCCGTCAATGCAGAAACGCCCCCTGCGCCCGGGCCTGTTTGGCGGGCGCGCTGTTTTTCCGGGCGGACGGGACCGTAGGGTACCGCCGGGAGCTTTGCAGCGGCTGTGGAAGCTGCCGGAGCGCCTGCCCCTTTGGCCAGATTTATCCTGCGCGGCCGCAGTCTGGAATTTACCGCTGCGACGGCTGTTATGAGCGCAGGAAGCGGGGGGAGGAGCCGGTTTGCGTGCTGGCCTGCCCGGTAAACTGCCTGCGCTTTGGGGCCCGGGATGAGAGAGAGGAGGCCTGTCCATGAGCGGGATGGAGTGGATGCAGAGGATGCTGCGGATTTACCAGGCGGGAGCCGGTTTCTTTGCCGGTCCCGGGGAGGCCTGGGACCGGCCGGAGTTCCGGCGGGATTTCTCTGAAATGAACCGGGAGGAATTTGTGCTTGAGTACGACTTTCTGTTTCGGGGCGCGGACGCGGATGTGGAGATGATCCTGTGGGCCTCCGGATGCAGCGGCAGGGGAAATATTCTTTGGGACGGCACTACCCTGGAGGTGATCAAAACCTACCACAGCTGGGGCTACCGCCCGGTGAAAATGGAGGGGAATCCGCCGGACTATCTGGGGGAAATGTTTCGCTTCCTGGCTTATCTGACCAGCGCGGGGATCCACTGCCTGAGACAGGGGGAGGATCCCGCCGGTCCGTTGGCGGCTGCGGAGGCGTTTATCCGGAACTATGTGTTCAATACCGCTGTGACCGTGGCCGGGTGTATCCGCGCGTGCAGGAAGGACAGTCCTTTTTTGGCGGTGGTGGAGCGGCTGGCCCGGGCGTTGGAGGTAGCGGGCGGAGTAGAGGCGGGGGATTTGGAACGGTCTGACGCCGGTTTTGATCCGGCCTCCTTTGCGGACCCTGCCTTTTCCCCCATATTTCCGGAGGTGATCCGCCGCGGCCCCAATCCGCCCATCCCTCTGGAAGAAGAGCGGACCGTCAACACGGCGGGAATCAATAACTGCGGGGGCTGCTGCGTGATACGGGCCGTAGTCCGGGAGGGCTGCCTGCTGCGCATCGAGACGGACCCGCCGGGAAACAGCCCGCAGCTCAGAGCTTGCGTCAGGGGAAGGGGATACCGGAACACGTTCCTGTCCGGGAGCCGCTTAAAATACCCGATGAAGCGTATCGGGGAGCGGGGCGGCGGAAAGTTTGCGCGGATCAGCTGGCAGGAGGCCGCGGACCTGGCGGCCGGCCAGTGGAAGCGGATCAAGGATACATACGGCGTGGGTTCCCGGTATGTGAATTATGCCACCGGCGTGACCGGCATTATGCGGCCCGGGCGGCTGGCAATGCGCCTGCTGGCTCTGGATGGCGGATTTCTGGGCTATTACAATTCCTACAGCAGCGCCTGCGCCAACTACGTGACGCCCTATCTGTACGGCACGGCGTTCAGCGGAAATAGTCCGGCGGACCTGCTGAACACGAAATTCCTGATCCTGTGGGGCCACAACCCGGCGGAAACCATTTTCGGGCCGGAGTTGAATGGGTACCTGGGGCAGTTGAAGCGAAAGGGCGTCCCCATCACGGTCATCGACCCGCGGTTGAGCAACACGGCGGCCGCTTTTGCGGACTGCTGGATCCCCATCAGACCGTCCACGGACAGCGCGCTGGCGGACGGAATGGCCTACGTGATTTTGTCCGAGGGTCTGGAGGACCGGGCCTTTATGGACCGGTACTGCCTGGGCTTTGACGAGGAGCACATGCCGGAGGGAGTTCCGGCGGGGGAGAGCTACACGTCCTATCTCTTCGGGAAGAAGGATGGGGTCCACAGGACGCCGGAGTGGGCGGAGCGGATCACCGGCGTGCCCGCCCAGACCATCCGCAGTCTGGCCCGGCAGTACGCCGGGGCCAAGCCCGCCTGCCTTCTGCCCGGTCTGGGGGCCCAGCGCACCGGCAACGGGGAACAGGTGGTCAGGGGGCAGATCATGCTGGCCTGCCTCACCGGCAATGTGGGCCGGCCGGGAGGCGGGGCTGCGGGATCGGGCTGGATTCGGGAGCACGGCGGCATCGGCCTGTTCAACCAGCCCGCCAACCCCTATCCGGGGCAGATTCCGGTATTCCAATGGGCCAGGGCGGTGGAGCGGGGGACAGAGTTCGACCGGGAGCACGATGGTCTGACCGGAGTTTCACGGCTGGAGAGCAACATTAAAATGATCCTGAACCTGGCTGGAAATACCCTGGTGAACCAACACTCGGATATCAACCAAACCACCCGGCTGCTGAGGGATGAAACGAAATGTGAATTTATTCTCTGCTCCGATCTGTTCATGACGCCCAGCGCCCGGTACGCGGACCTGCTGCTGCCGGCTACATCGGTGTTTGAGGGCAACAACATCGTCAATCCCTGGATCGGCGGCAGTTACCTGCTGCGCAACAACCAGGTGATCGAACCGCTGTTTGGCTGCCGGTTTGAGTGGGAGTGGCTCAAGGAAGTGGCGGACCGCCTGGGGTATTACCGGGAGTTTGTGGACGGAAAAGAGGAGACAGAGAGCTGGCTGCGGGAGAATTACGAGATCCTGCGCAGGCGGGAGCCGGAGCTGCCGGACTACGAGACCTTTTCGGCTGCGGGCGGTTGGCGTTACCGGGACGGCCGGGTCCGCGTGGCCTTCCGGGAGCAGATCGCGGACCCGGAGAATCACCCGTTTCCAACGCGTTCAGGCAAGATTGAGATCGTTTCCCCCGACTTATACAGGCTGGGCAGGCCGGAGGAGATTCCTGCGATCCCAAGGCACATGCCCTGCCCGGAGGGGCCCGAGGATCCGTTGACCCAGCGTTTTCCCCTCCAGCTGGTGGGCTGGCATACCAGAAGGCGCTGCCACTCTATCCACGACAACAACCAGTGGATGGACGAGGTGGAGGCTCCGGCGCTGTGGATTCACCCGGAGGACGCCGGGGCCAGGGGGATCGGCCAGGGCGACCTGGTGGAGGTGTTCAATGACAGAGGAAGCGTTCGGATTCCGGCCCTTGTGACCGAACGGATCATGAGAGGGGTCACCGCCATGTCTCAGGGTGGATGGTACCGGCCGGATGGGCAGGGCAGGGATACCCGGGGAAGCATCAACGTGCTGACGGACGGGGATCACCCATCCCCGCTGGCCAAGGGAAATCCCCAGCATACCAATCTGGTTGAGGTGAAACGGGCTGGGATCTGAGCCGGAACCGGTTGTAATGCCGCCTGGAGCCATGGCGCTTCAGGCGGCACCATTTTGTACGCCACCCAGGCGTCACGGGACTCTACGCCATCCGGCAGTGCCTGCACTGCTCCTTCAGGATTCCGCTCAGCGCGGTTCCGCTGCTGGTGTGGCAGCGGACGACCTGGGTTTCGCCCTCATCGACCTCGTCCAGGGCGCAGCGGATCATTTTGTGGGATACGGTGTTGGTGAACAGCACCAGCAAATCCGGCCGCCCGATCTGTTTGTCCAGGCCGGCGCACATCTGGGTGAAAACCTTTGCCTTACATTGATAGTCCTTGCAGATTTTTTTGTATTGGCTGACCATCCGGTCGTGGCCTCCGATAATGACAACGCTCATAGAGAACCTCCTTGTATGTAGTGGTGGATTCATTGGTGATGGGGTGCATTTTATTGGTTAGTTAAAACTAACTATCATGTATGGAATTATACGACAATCCCGCGCGTTTGTCCAGAGGAAATTTGATGATTGAGAAAAACTGAGAAAAACTAAGAAAATGCCGGGGCTATACGAGGAGAAAGGACAGCAAAGCCCGGCCGGTCCGGGAAAAATATTCGGGCCGCCCGGAGAAGATCCATCCAGGCGGCCCGACAAAGGCCGCAGCGCCGGTTTACACGAAATCTTCCCGCATGGGCGTGAAGAAATCTACCAGAATTCCGTCCTCAATGCATTCGCAGCCGTGGGGAATGCCGTTTTGCTTAAGCAGAGTGTCTCCGGCAACGACCTCGTGGGTCTGATCCCCGATGGTGAAGCGGAAGCGGCCGGAAGCCACGTAGGTGATCTGCGTGTGGGGATGATGGTGCATGGCGCCGATGGAACCCTTCTGAAACACATTCTCCACGCACATCAGCTCGTCACAGTAGGCCAGCACCCTGCGCTCCACGCCCGGAGAAGCCTCGGTGCCCTTCACATCCTTGCCAAATACCCAATTTGCCCCTTTTTGTGTACCCATTTGAAAGTCCTCCTGATCTGAAATGTTTGAAGCTGAATTTACTGTAGCAGTGTTGAAAGATTTTGTCAATAAGGGGAGAGAGAACGTTGTATCACGGTAGAATTTATGATACTCTAGAGCAAATGGAACGATTCTGACAAATGTGGAGGATTTTGTATGGATAAGATTAAAATGACCACCCCTCTGGTGGAGATGGACGGGGATGAGATGGCCGCGATTCTCTGGCGGGAGACCAAGGAAAAGCTGGTGCTGCCATTCGTGGATCTGAAGGTGGATTACTACGATCTGAGCATCCGCAACCGGGACAACACGGACGACCAGGTGACCATTGACTCCGCGGAGGCGGCCAGGCGGCACGGCGTGGCGGTAAAATGCGCCACCATCACGCCCAACCTGGAGCGCATCCGGGAGTACAACCTGAAAAAGATGTGGAAGAGTCCCAACGCAACCATCCGCTCGGCCCTGGACGGCACGGTGTTCCGCGCGCCGATTCTGATCAGGGGCATCGAGCCCTATGTAAAAACCTGGGAGAAGCCCATCACCCTAGCCCGCCACGCTTACGGCGACCTCTACCGGGCCACGGAGATGAAGATCGACGGCCCGGGAAAATGCGAGCTGGTATTCACCGCCGAAGACGGGACCGAGCGCAGGGAGCTGATTCACAATTTTACCTCCCCAGGCGTGGCCCAGGGTATCCACAACCTGGACAACTCCATCCGCAGTTTTGCCCGCTGCTGCATGTCCTACGCCCTGGATGTGAAGCAGGATCTGATCTTTTCCGCCAAGGACACCATTTCCAAGGTCTACGACCGGAATTTCCGGGAGATTTTTAAGCAGGTGTTCATGGAGGAGTATATGGAACAGTTCCGGCACGCCGGGCTGAAATATGAATACTGCCTCATCGACGACGCGGTGTCCCGGGTGATCAAAAACAGCGGAGGTTACGTCTGGGCCTGCCAGAACTACGACGGCGACGTGATGAGCGACATGCTGGCCACCGCCTACGGTTCCGCGGCTATGATGACCTCCGTGCTGGTGTCCCCGGACGGCGTCTACGAGTACGAGGCGGCCCACGGCACGGTACGCCGTCATTATTACCAGTATCTGGAAGGCGGCGTAGCCTCCACCAACCCGCTGGCGATTATTATGGCCTGGAGCGGCGGCCTGAAAAAGAGGGGAGAGATGGATGGAAATGAGGCGCTCTCGGCATTTGGCGCGGCTCTGGAGGAGGAATCCATCCAAACCGTGGAGAGCGGCATCATGACCGCGGACCTGGAGAAGGTAGCCGTGAATCCATCGCCCCATGTGGTCACGGGGCTCCAGTTTATCGATATTGTCCGGAAACGGCTGGCGAAGCGCCTGGGGGCGTCCTAGAATCGGGATCGGCAAGGAAAAGATTGAAACACAAAGAGGGGCTTCCTTTTTTCCACAAAGTGTGATAAAATTCACAAGAAAAAAGCGAGAGAAGGGGAGCAAAGAGCGTATGAGTCAGAACAATCCGCGCAGAGCGGGGAAAATCCAGATGTCGGAAGCTATTCCAACGGGGATGTTTTTGACGCTTTCGGGCGGATTTCAGGACGCCTATACATATTTCAGCAGAGGGAACGTGTTTGCCAACGCCCAGACGGGCAACATCGTGCTGCTCGGAACCCACATGGCCAACCGGGAGTGGGGGCTGGCGATGCGGTATCTTGCGCCGGTGCTGGCCTTTGTGGCCGGAGTTTACGTGGCGGAGCATATCCGGCGGGTGTACAAAGACAGGACGGATTGTTTTCTGCACTGGCGGCAGATCGTGGTGGCCATTGAGATCGTAGTGCTATTTGCGGTGGGGTTCATGCCCGAGACCATGAACATGGCGGCCAACATCCTGGTGTCCTTCGTCTGTTCCATGCAGGTGAACGCTTTCCGCAAGATCAAGGGCAGCCCCTACGCCAGCACCATGTGCATCGGCAACCTGCGCAACGCCACGGCGTCCTTCTATGCTTACCGGCACAGCAAAGACAAAAAAATTCTGGACAAATGCCTGCGCTACTACATCGTAATCATCATTTTCGCCCTGGGAGCCACTCTGGGCAGCGTCCTCACCGAGCGTTTCGGCGTTAAGACCATCTGGTTCAGCTGCGCAATGCTGCTGGTCAGCTTCCTCATCATGTTCGTCCATGAGCAGATTGAGGAAGAGGGGGAACTGTAAGGGGCGCGGAATCAAAAATTTCAAGGCACTGTAAAAAATCGGCAATCCGGTTAGCGGGAGGCCGATTTTTTTTTATTTAAGGCTGTAATTTTATGGAATTTCCGGGGAATCACCTATTTACAAAAAAGTGGAAAAGTGTTATGCTATCGATAACGTTATTTATATATATGAATAACGGTGAAGCGCCACAAAAATACAGGTTGGAGGTTGGTTACATACTATGAAATTAATTCGGACGGTGGACGCGGAAGGGGCCGTGCTCTGCCATGATATTACACAGATTATAAAAGGCGTCACCAAGGATGCCGTGTTTTGCAAAGGCCATGTGGTGACGAAGGAGGACATCCCCGTGCTCCTAAGCGTGGGCAAGGACCAGCTCTACGTCTGGGAGAAGGAGGAGGGGATGCTCCACGAGAACGATGCGGCGGAGATTCTCTGTGAAATGTGCAAGGGCTGCAACATGGAGCGCACCCAGGCGAAAGAGGGGAAGATCGAGCTGAAGGCGGCCTGCGACGGCCTGCTGAAAGTGAATAACGAGGCGTTAAAGACCGTCAACGGCCTGGGCCAGATGATGATCGCCACCCGCCATGGTAATTTCCCGGTGAAACAGGGGGATAAGCTGGCGGGCACCAGGATCATTCCTCTGGTGATCGAGGAGGAGAAGATGGAGGCGGCCAGGGAGGCCGCGGCAAAGGTTACAGGCGGAAAGCCGATCCTGGAGCTGAAGCCCTTTGTACATAAGAAAGTGGGCATCGTGACCACGGGAAATGAAGTGTTTTACGGACGGATCCAGGACACCTTCACGCCGGTGATCGAGGAAAAGCTTTCGGAGTTCGACGCAGAGGTCATCGACCATGTGATCTGGAACGACGACGATAAGAAGGTGACGGCCAGCATCTTAGAGATGATTGAAAAGGGCGCGGACGTGGTGGTCTGTACCGGGGGCATGAGCGTGGACCCGGACGACAAGACGCCCCTGGCCATCAAAAACACCGGAGCCAGAATCGTTTCCTACGGCGCGCCGGTGCTTCCCGGAGCGATGTTCCTTTTGGCCTACTATGAGGCCGGGGACCGCACGGTAGCCGTCATGGGCCTGCCGGGCTGCGTGATGTACGCCAAACGGACTATTTTCGATCTGGTGCTGCCCAGGGTGATGGCGGACGATTCCGTGAGCCCGGAGGACTTAGCGGCCCTGGGACAGGGCGGATTGTGTCTTAACTGTCCGGTGTGCACGTATCCCAACTGCGGATTCGGAAAAGGAATGTAGGAAGGACGGAACGAAACAATGGAATTTACCCATTTTGACGAACAGGGAAACGCCCGCATGGTGGATGTGGGGGATAAGGCGGACACAAAGCGGGAGGCCGTGGCCAGGGGAACTATTTTCATGAGCCCCCAGTGCCTGGACATGGTGAGCCGGGGGACCATGGCCAAGGGCGACGTGCTGGGGGTGGCCAGGGTGGCCGGGATCATGGGCGCAAAGCGCACCTCGGATCTGATTCCCCTCTGCCACATCCTGAACCTGACCAAGCTGAATGTGGATTTTACCATAAAAAAAGAGATCAATGGGATTGAGGCGGTCTGCACGGCCAGAACCACCGGCAAAACCGGCGTGGAGATGGAGGCGCTGACCGGCGTGACCGTGGCGCTGCTGACCATCTACGACATGTGCAAGGCCGTGGACAAGTCCATGGAGATCGGCAATGTATACCTGGAGCACAAATCCGGGGGTAAGAGCGGCGATTTCCATAATCCCAGACATAACGGGGAACAGGTCTTATGATTGATTCATTTGGAAGAAATATCGACTATATGCGGATCTCCATCACGGACCGGTGCAACCTGCGCTGCCGCTACTGCATGCCCGACGGTGTGGAGTGGCTGCCCATGGAGGACATTTTGAGCTACGAGGAGATCGGGCGGGTCTGCCGGGCCGCGGCCCGTCTGGGAATCCGCCATTTGAAGATCACCGGCGGGGAGCCGTTGGTGCGAAAGGGCTGTCCGGAGCTGATCGGGTCTTTAAAAAATATTCCGGGCATCGAGGCGGTGACCATCACCACCAACGGCATTTTGCTGGAGCAGCATCTGGACCGCCTGAAGCTAGCGGGCGTGGACGGCATCAACGTGAGTCTGGACACCCTGGACCGGCGGCAGTTTGCGGATCTTACCGGCTTCGACCGGCTGGACCAGGTGCTTAGCGGGATCAGGCGCGCTGTGGACGCGGGTTTTAAGGTGAAGGTGAACGCGGTGTCCCTGAAGCTTGATCGGGACAAGGACGGCAGCTACGGCTGGGAGCGGCTGGCCGGTCTGGCCAGGGAATACCCCCTGGACGTGCGCTTTATCGAGATGATGCCCATCGGTTACGGCAAACAGTTTGAGACGGTGGACCATCAGAAGCTGCTGGAGCAGATGCGGCAGGTATTTCCGGACATGGAAATGGACACCGCAAAGCACGGTTTCGGCCCCGCAGTCTATTACCGGGTGCCGGGCTTTCAGGGAAGCCTTGGACTGATCAGCGCCATCCACGGGAAATTCTGCGGACAGTGCAACCGGGTGCGGCTGACCAGCACGGGTTATCTGAAAACCTGCCTCTGCTATGAGGACGGCGTGGACTTACGGCCCGTTCTGCGCGTCGCGGACACGGGGGCGGAGGACGGCACGGAAAGCGGCTGTCAGGAGCTCTGCCGCGTGATGGAACAGACGATTTACGGGAAACCGGGGGCCCACTGCTTCGAGGAGCCGGAGCGGATTACGGAAGGGCACAATATGAGCAGTATTGGAGGATGACAAGAAAATGGAAACAAATGGAAATAACAGCGGCTTGAGTCTGAAGGGCACGGTGCGCGCGATCTGCATCAGCGACCGCAGAGGGATTGAGAAGCATTCCGTGGAGGAAGGTCATTTCATGCCGGATTTCGGCATCGAGGGCGACGCACACGGGGGAAAATGGCACCGGCAGGTGAGCCTGTTATCCTATGATAAGGTAAAGGATTTTAACGAGCGGGGGGCCAATGTGATCGACGGGGCCTTCGGCGAGAACCTGGTGGTGGAGGGGCTGGATTTCCGCCGCCTTCCGGTGGGAACCCGCCTGTACGCGGGAACCGTGGAACTGGAGATGACCCAGATCGGCAAGGAGTGCCACAGCCATTGCGCCATCTACAAGCGCATGGGAGAGTGTATCATGCCCACCCAGGGCGTGTTTGCAGAGGTAAAAAAGGAGGGCGTGATCCGTCCCGGCGACGTGATGGAGGCTGTGCTTCCCGAGGGGGACCGGCCCTTTACGGCGGCGGTGATCACCTTAAGCGACAAGGGGGCGAAGGGCGAGCGCAAGGATGAGAGCGGTCCGGCGGCAAAGGCCATGCTGGAGGAAGCTGGTTACGCGGTGGTGGAATGCCTGATTCTGCCCGACGAGCCGGAACAGTTGAAAAAGCAGCTGATCCGCCTGGCGGACGGGCGGCAGGTGGATTTGATTCTCACCAGCGGGGGAACCGGATTTTCGATGCGGGACCAGACGCCCGAGGCGACCCTGGCGGTGGCGGACCGCAACGCGCCCGGAATCGCGGAGGCTATCCGCTATGAGTCCCTAAAGATCACCAACCGGGCCATGCTCAGCCGTGGCGTGTCCGTGATCCGCAAAAAAACGCTGATTGTCAATCTGCCCGGCAGCCCTAAGGCCGTGCAGGAGAGCCTGGGATTTGTGCTGGACAGCCTGGAGCACGGGCTGAAGATTCTGCGGGGCAGCGCCTCGGAGTGCGCCAGGCAGTAGGGGAAGTAAAACGGCGGGGCGCGGAGCGGTACGTGAAAAGTTCCGCCCCGCCCATCCCTCCGCGTATCATCAGGATTTCATGCGCCATCGATATTCTCACATGAGTATAACGATGGCGCAGTACAAATCATAAAACCAAACACAGAAAAAGGAGAGTAGGTATTTATGAAAAAACAGATCACCATGTTCCTCGCAGTTGCAATGGCGGCCGGTATGATGGCGGGCTGCTCGGGCGGAAAAGCCCAGACCAACACGTCCGACACCGCCGCAGTGTCCGACACCTCCGCGCCGGAGACCACTCAGGGGGACACCGCCACGGCCGCGCCGGAATCGGTTTCGTCCGATGCCGCGGCGCCGGAACAGACCGGGGAAAACACCGGGGCGTCGGATCGGGCGGAGCTGGAACCGGCGGAGATTCTGGTTGCAGCGGCGGCCAGCCTGAAGAACGCCTATGAGGAGGAGCTGATCCCCATGTTCCAGGAACAGAACCCGGGTGTGACCGTGGTGGGGACCTACGACAGCTCCGGCAAGCTCCAGACCCAGATCGAAGAAGGGCTGGAGGCGGATGTGTTTATGTCCGCAGCCCCCAAGCAGATGAAAGCGCTGGATGAAGAAGGCATGATTGCAAGTGACACCATCACCGATCTGCTGGAAAACAAAATCGTTCTGATTGTTCCCGCCGGAAGCGAAAGCGGGCTGGCCGGTTTTGAGGACATTGAAAAGGCGGAGTCCATCGCGCTGGGCGATCCGGCCAGCGTTCCTGTCGGCCAGTATTCGGAGGAAGCATTGACGAATCTGGGAATCTGGGATAAAATTCAGGATAAGGTCAGCTTCGGCACCAATGTGACGGAAGTGCTCAATCAGGTGGCGGCGTCCAGCGCAGACGCGGGCATCGTGTACGCCACGGACGCATACAGTATGGCGGATCAGGTGAAGATCGTAGCCGAGGCCCCGGAGGGAAGCCTGAAAAATAAGGTACTCTACCCCGTGGCGGTGGTAAAAAACACGGACCACGAATCCCAGGCCAGGGCGTTTGTGGAGTTCTTAAAGACAGACGAGGCCATGGCGGTATTTGAGAAGTACGGCTTCTCCAGGGCCAACTGAACAGATTAACAGGGAAAAGGGGAGAAACACATGGACTGGTCACCGATTCTGATCTCGATGCGGACGGCTTCACTGTCGATTCTGGTCACATTCTTTTTGGGAATCTTTGCAGCCTGGAGCGTGATCCGGTTGAAAAATGAAAAGCTGAAACTGATATGGGATGGCATCCTGACCCTGCCACTCGTTCTCCCGCCCACTGTGGCGGGGTTCTTCCTGCTGTATCTATTCGGCGTGAAGCGGCCGGTGGGAAAATTCTTTCTGGACTATTTCAGCGTGAAAATCGCATTTTCCTGGATCGCCACCGTGCTGGCGGCGGTGGTGATGTCGTTCCCGCTCATGTACCGGTCCGCCAGGGGGGCGTTCGAGCAGGTGGATGAGAATCTCCCGGCCGCAGCCCGGACTCTGGGAATGAGCGAGTGGTGCATTTTCCGCAAGGTGCTGTTCGCCAACGCGCTGCCGGGGATTGTCAGCGGCGGCGTGCTGGCCTTTGCCAGGGGCTTGGGCGAGTTCGGCGCCACCGCCATGATCGCGGGAAATATCGCGGGCAAGACCCGCACCCTGCCCATGGCCGTTTACTCCGAGGTGGCGGCGGGAAATATGGACGCGGCCTACCGGTACGTGGCGGTGATTGTAGTGATCGCCTTCTTATCCGTGTTCCTGATGAACTGGGCGGGGCTGAGGGCGGATCGGAAAAAGCGCTGAGCCTTGTCCGGCGCGGAGTCCGGAAACAATGTATGGAAGGAATTGGAAAACAATGGCTGTCAAATCCGAACACAGTCCCCGCTTAGGGGTGGATATAACAAAAAAGCTGAAGGGCTTTGAGCTGGAGATCGCCTTTGAGGCCGGGGTGGGCTGCCTGGGGATTCTGGGGCCTTCCGGCTGCGGAAAGAGCATGACCTTAAAGTCCATAGCCGGAATCGAGACGCCGGGGGCCGGGCGCATCGCCCTCCAGTACGCCTCCGGGGAGGCAGCCTGCGGGCGGGTGCTCTACGATTCACGGCTCAAGGTGAATCTGAGGCCCCAGGAGCGCAGGGTGGGGTACTTATTCCAGAGCTACGCCCTGTTTCCCAACATGACGGTGGAGGAGAACATTATGACCGGCCTTTCGGGGAAATACTTCCGGGGAGGGAACAAGACTCCGGCCGGACGCCGGGAGGTCGCAGAGAGCATGATGAAGCGCTTTTGCCTGGAGGGGCTTGGGAAACGCTACCCCTGCCAGCTCTCCGGCGGCCAGCAGCAGCGGGTGGCGTTAGCCAGGATCCTGGCCTACGAGCCGGAGGTGCTTCTGTTAGACGAGCCGTTCTCCGCCATGGACACCTACCTGCGGGAGGGGCTGCGGCTGGAGTTAAAGCGGGTGATGGCCGGATACGGCGGCGTGGCGGTTATGGTGACCCATGACCGGGACGAGGCCTACCAGCTCTGCGACAACCTGCTGCTCATGGACCGGGGACGGGTGCTGGCCGAGGGGCGAACCCGGGAGCTGTTTCAGAACCCGGTGACCTGCCAGGCGGCCAGGCTAACGGGCTGCAAAAATATTTCCCGGATTCAGAGGGTGGGGGAGCGGAAGGTCCTGGCCCTGGACTGGGGCGGTCTGGAGCTGGAGACAGAGCTGCCCGTGGGGGATGAGATCACGGCGGTGGGCATCCGGGCCCACGATTTTGAACCCATAAGCGAGGCACGGGCCGGGGAGCTGAAAGGGACTCCGGGGGCCAACCTGATCCGGGTGCAGAATCCGGATATATCGGAGATGCCCTTTGAGTGGTATATTACCCTGGACAACGGGCTGTGGTGGAAAAAGGAGAAAACCATCCACACTCATGAGACCGCCGGGGTGGTGCCGGACTGGCTCAGGGTGGCGCCTCAGGCGCTGCTTCTGCTGTCGGGCCAGCTGTTGTGAGAAGAGAATACAGGAGGGAAAACATGAGGACAGGCGCAGTGATCGTGGCGGCGGGACACAAGAGCCCCACGCTGTTCAGGCCGATGATGCCGGTGGGGGACACCACGGTGATCCGCAGGATCATCATCATTTTACAGCAGGCCGGGGTGGACCCGGTGGTGGTGATCACCGGAAAACAGGGGGATGAGCTGGAAAAGCACATTTCCAAGCTTCAGGTGATCTGCCTGCGGAACGACCGGTATGAGCACACCCAGATGTTCGACAGCATCTGCATGGGGCTTAAATACCTGGAAGGGCTCTGCGACCGCGCTCTGGTGCTTCCGGCCAAGTACCCGCTGCTTTTGACCGGGACGGTGAACGAACTGCTTAAGAGCACGGCTGCCGCGGCCTGTCCGGTCTGCGGCGGGCACAGGGGACATCCGGTGCTGATCCGCGGAGAGCTGATCGGGAAGATCACCGGCTACGACGGTCCAATGGGCATGCGGGGCGCTCTGCGCCAACCGGAGATCGACGCCCTGATGGATGAGATTCCGGTGGAGGACGAGGGGATATTCTGGCCCGCGGAGGGCGACGGCCGCCTGGCTGAGCCGCCCAAAGGGCGGGAGCGGATTCCCATGCACCCCAAGGTGCAGCTGGCGCTGGCCCGGGAGGAGCTGTTTTTCGACCAGTCCATGGCCAGGTTTCTGCAGATCACCGACCACACCGGGTCCATGCAGACCGCCTGCCGCCAGATGCACATGTCCTACACCAAGGGCTGGAAGATGCTAAAGGCCGCGGAGAAGCAGCTGGGCTACCCGCTGCTGATCACCCAGTCGGGGGGCGCGGAGGGAGGTTCCTCCAGGCTTTCACCACAGGCAAGGGAGCTTTTAGACCGGTATTTTCAGATGGAGAAGGAATTGAACGAGACGGCCAAACGGCTGTTTGAGAACTGTTTTTTGCAGGGAAATGAGGAGCAGCGATGAGACGATTATTTCAGGAGTTATTGGAGGCATTAGAGCGGGGGGAAGGAGCCGTGCTGGCGACCATTATCGCCAGTTCCGGTTCCACGCCCAGAGGGGCCGGTTCCCGCATGCTGGTGAAGGAGGACGGCACCTTTTTGGGCACAGTTGGCGGCGGAGCCGTGGAATACCAGGCCCAGTGCGCGGCCAGGGAGGCGTTAAAGAACCGGCAGTCCTGCGTGAAGGGGTTCACCCTGACCCGCAACCAGGTGGCGGACATCGGCATGGTCTGCGGCGGGAATGTGGTGGTATACATCCAGTACATTAATCCTGGAGATCAGGATATGCAGAAATTCTGCGCCGAAGTGGCGCAGGCCCTGGACCGGGACGAGGACAGCTGGCTGATCCTGGACATCACCCGGGAAACGGCCTGGTCCATGGGGCTTTACTGCGCGGGCAGAGGGCTTTCGGGCGCGCTGGCTCTGTCGGGAAAGCCGGGGGAGCTGGAGGCAGAGCTGCTGCCGCATTTTACCGCCAAGGCCGTGCAGGTGGAGGCCATGGGCCGGAAGTATTACTGTGAACCTCTGGTGCAGGCGGGCACGGTCTACATTTTCGGGGGCGGCCACGTGGCCCAGGAGCTGGTGCCGGTGCTGGCCCACGTGGGCTTTCGCTGCGTGGTCTACGACGACCGGGCGGAATTTGCCAATCCCCAGGTTTTCCCCCAGGCCGCGGAGACCATTGTGGGGGATTTGGAGCACATTGGGGACCGGGTGGCCATAGGGCCCCAGGACTACGTGTGCGTCATGACAAGGGGACACCAGTTTGACTACTATGTGCAGAAGCAGGCCATGGAGCTTGGGCCATGCTATATCGGGATCATGGGAAGCCGCAGCAAGATCCGCGTGGTCACGGAAAAGCTGCTGGAGGACGGCTTTACCCGGGAGGAGATCGAGGGCTGCCACATGCCCATCGGAACCGCCATCGGCGCGGAGACGCCTGCGGAGATCGCAGTCAGCATCGCCGGGGAGCTGATCCACATCCGGGCTCTGCGCGAGGGCCGCCGGAAATGCTGATGAAATACAAAAAGTTTTAGGCCGTCTAAAATATTTTGTATAACCTGCGAGAAAATGTCCCTGATACCGGAAAAAGATTGGAGATTCTGCAGATTGCCTTTCCCGCCGCAATTCCATATAATAAGGGCATAAGGTTTCAAACAATGCGTGAGGCGGAAAGAAGGATAAAGTATGAACGTTTTGGGACTGGTTCTGGTATTTGGCATTTTAGGCTATGATCTCGTTTCAGTGTTGAAAGGGAAAAAGGTCAACTGATCGGACAGACGGACAGAAGGACTTTTGGGGGCAGGGCTTGCGCGTTTTGCAGGCCCTGCCGTTTTGGATGCCGGGGGCGCTGCGGACAATTAGCCGCGGACAATTATACGACAAGATCTTTCCCTATCCGACATTTTGTGTTAAGATAGTAGAAATATGGATTATTTGCTGTGCCTGAGAAGGCAACGGATATTTTACGAACAATAAAGTGACTGGAAAAGGGAATCTCTATGAAGGTTTATTACTATAATGAAGATAAATGGACGGAGTCCGGCGATCTGTGGCAGGCTCTGTCCCTGGACGCACGTATGAAGCGGCTGCGCGCAGTCAGGGAGAACGCCCCCTACGTGATTTCGTTTACCGGCGCGGGGGGAAAGACGTCTCTGATCCGCCGCCTGGCCTGCGAGGGGCGGGAGCGTGGGCTTAAGGTCTTGGTGGTCACAACCACCCACATGTTCCGGCCGAAACAGTACGGCGTGCTCACCCGGTCCAAAGGGGACGTGCGCAGGATGCTGCAGAAGGAGTCCATCGCCGTGGTGGGCAAGGAAGCCGGGGAGTTGAAGATTACATTTGTGGGCACTTGGTTTTACGAGCAGATCTGCCCGCTGGCGGATCTGGTTCTGGTGGAAGCGGACGGCTCCCGGCGGCTTCCCTTAAAGGTCCCCGGGGTCAATGAGCCGGTGGTTCCGAAGAACTCCCACATGGTGCTCTCCGTGCTGGGCCTGTCCGCTTTGGACCAGCCCGCAGAGAAGCTTTGTTTCCGCGCGGAGCAGGCGGAGGAGATCATGCGGGCCCACGGAAGGCCGGACTACAAGGACGGAGGACAGTGGATCGTCCGCCCCGGAGACGTGGCCTGCCTGATGCAGCACGCCTACCTGTACCCGATTCGGGTCAGGTATCCGTCCATTCCGGTGATCCCGGTGTTTAACCAGGCTGATGAGCCAGCCCAGGTCCAGACGGTGAGAGGGCTGTTGGACGCCATGGGCGAAAAGCGGGGCATCGCGTGCGGACAGCTGCGGTTCGACCCCTGCGTGGACCTTTTCTGACGGCCCTTGGGCGTGGAATCGGAGCGGGTTAAAGGATCGGTGGGAATGATATGAAAACAGCGTGGATTTATATGGCTTCCGGTTTCGGAAGCCGTTTTGGTGAAAATAAGCTGATGGCGGAGCTGGGGGGCAAACCCCTGTACCGCCACGGCATGGACTGCCTGCTTCAGGCAGGGCGGATGCTGGAGCATGAGGACGGCTGGCAGGTGAACCTGATTGTGGTCAGCCAATACAGGGAAATTCTGGAAACGGCTGCGGGCCTGGGAGCTGAGGCTGTGTACAACGGCGGCGCAGAGGAGGGCATCGCCTCCTCCCTGCGGCTGGGAACCCTGGCGGCCCCGGAGGACACGGATTTTTTCGTCTACTGCGTGGCGGACCAGCCAGGGCTTGAGGCCGCCTCCCTAACCGGCTTTCTGAGAGGTTTTGTGCGCTGCGGCAAGGGAATGGGCTGCGTCTGCGCCCAGGGCCGCCGGGGGAATCCGGCGGCGTTTCAGAGCCGGTACCGGCCAGAGCTGGAAACGCTCACGGGCGACCGGGGCGGCAGCCGTCTGATGAAGTCTTATCCGGAGGACGTGTGGCAGTACGAGGTGGAGGAGAAGGAGCTGCGGGATGTGGATCTGCCGGGAGATCTGCGGATGTGGCGGGATGGCAGGTGAGCGGAGAGATGAGACGAGACGAGAGACCGAAAAATGATTTTTCCAAGGGCAGTATAGTGGGAAACATCCTGCGTCTGGCGTTGCCCATGACTTTGGCGCAGCTGATCAACGTGCTCTACAACATTGTGGACCGCATTTTCATCGGCATGATCCCGGAGAACGCCACCCTGTCTCTGACCGGGCTGGGACTCTGTCTGCCCATTATCTCCATTGTGATCGCGTTTGCCAATCTGTTCGGAATGGGCGGAGCGCCGCTGTTTTCCATCGAGCGGGGGCGGGGAAATGATGCGGAGGCGGAGGCCATCATGGGCAATTCCTTTGTGCTGCTTCTGATCACCGGGGTGATCCTGACCGTGGCCGGCCTGGCTTTCAAGCGGCCCATGCTGTTTCTGTTCGGAGCCAGCCCGGATACCATCTCCTATGCGGAGCGTTACATAACCATCTATCTTCTGGGCAATCTATTTGTGATGATCGGTCTGGGTATGAACAGCTTCATCAACGCCCAGGGCTTTGGAACCACCGGCATGATGACCGTGCTGTTAGGCGCGATTACCAATATTGTGCTGGATCCCATTTTCATTTTCGTGTTCCATATGGGCGTTCAGGGCGCGGCGCTTGCCACCATTTTGTCCCAGCTGCTCTCAGCGATATGGATCGTCCGTTTTTTGACCGGAAAGCGGACCATTTTGCGGCTGAGGCGGGCGGCGTTTAAGCTGGAACGGGAGCGGGTGCTGCGGATCGCGGGCCTGGGTATGAGCGGCTTCACCATGTCCATCACCAACAGCTCGGTGCAGATCATGTACAACGCCATGCTGCAGAAGGCGGGCGGCGATCTGTATGTGGGAATCATGACCGTGATTAACTCCGTCCGGGAGGTGATCTCCATGCCGGTCAGCGGCCTGACAAACAGCGCCCAGCCGGTGATGGGCTACAACTACGGGGCAGGGGAGTACAAGCGGACCCGCCAGGCCATTGTGTTTATCTCCGTGGTCTGCATCACCTACACCGTGCTCATCTGGCTGTGCGTGCACAGCTTTCCGGAGTTTTTCATCCGCATTTTCGACCACAGCGGGGACCTGGTGGAGAAGGGAATCCCGGCAATGCGGATCTATTTCTTCGGATTTTTCATGATGTCCCTGCAGTTTGCCGGCCAGTCCGTGTTTGTGGGGCTTGGAAGGTCAAGGAACGCGGTGTTCTTCTCCATATTCCGCAAGGTGGTGATCGTGATTCCGCTGATCCTTATCCTGCCCACCGTATTCCATATGGGGACGGACGGGATTCTGATGGCGGAGCCGGTCTCCAACTTTATCGGAGGCGCTGCCTGCTTCGGCACCATGATGCTCACCGTCTGGCCGGAATTAAAGCGGGGCGGCCGGGAGTGCGGGACGGGAGAAAAAGCTTAAAACCCAGGGGCGGCGGCCCGGGACTGGGGAAAATATTCAGAAGATACAGAGGGAGAGCATATGAAAAGGTTCAAGGTACGGGTGATCGCCGCAGCGTTGGCTCTGTCGGCATTTGCCTTCACGACCGGCTTTGCCAGGGCGGCGGAGTACGCGGCGGGTACGGCGGGATATCTGAAGTCCGCCACCTATTATTCCGACGACTGGGTGATCAATTTCTGGAACAGCGAGAGCAAAAACATGGACGCGGAGCTGGCGCAGATCGCGGAGGACGGCTTTAACAGCATTATTCTGGTGATTCCCTGGCGGGAGTTCCAGCCGGGGACGAATCCCATCACATACAACACCTATCCGTGGGACAAACTGGACCGTGTGATGGAGGCGGCTGCGGCGCAGAATTTGAGCGTCATGCTGCGGGTGGGCTACACCTGGGATTACTACGGCAGGGACAATGTTCTGAACCGTTTCCAGGCCCTGCTGTACGACGAGAACGTGAGATTGGCCTGGCTGGACTATGTGAAGCTTCTGTACGAGCGGACCTCGGCCCACGAGAACTTCTGCGGAGGCTTTCTGACCTGGGAGGACTTCTGGAATTTTACATCAAGTGCGGCGAACTTTGGAAAGGGCGCTTACAGCCGGGAGATGGCCGCGAAGGTGGGCTACACCGATTATCTGCGGGAGCGATACAGCCTGGAGGAGCTGGGGGAGTTGTACAAGACCAGCTTTTCTTCCTACGACGCCCTGTATCTGCCGGAATGGGATTCGCCGGCCCGGGCGGTATTTTACGAATTTTACAATCATTTCCTCAACCAGCTCCTCGCCGAGAGCCAGGAAGTGTTCCCCGACCTGTCTATGGAGGTGCGCCTGGACGGCGATCCGGTGACCCAGACGGACGGCAGCGTAAAGGGGTATATGCACTCGGATACCTTTGCCTGTGAAAACGCCTCCTACAGCTCCACCATGTACAGTATTCCCATGGGACAGGCCAATCATCACGAGCGGATCACCGCCGCGCAGGCGGTGGACATGGCTCCGTGGATGCTGGGAAATATTCACAACTATAACAACGGCAAGGGACTTTATATCGACCAGTTCCTGTTCACGGACAACACGGTGGGATTCGAGTACAACGCCCAGCTGCTGGACGAGGAAAAACCGATCTATTTGGAGGCAATCGTGCCGGTTTTAAAAAACATGTCCATGGGTTACGGCATCTGGACTTACCGGGATTACGGCGACAACAAGCTGTACAATGCCCAGTTCGCCCTGGGAGACAAGGGGTGGACCTTAACCGGAAGCGGCAGGGTGGAGGAGCGGGGCGGCAGCATGGCCGCGGTGCTCCCGACCGGCGCGTCTATGTCCCAGAAGCTCGGCAGCCGCAGCGGGAACACCGGCTCTAAGGGATATGTGCGTTTTAAAGTTTCCTCCGAGGGAAACAGCGACGTGACAGTCCGCCTTGGGAATATGTCCAAGTCCGTGAATGTGACGGGAGAGCGCACCGTGGACTTAGAGTTCGCGGCTCCGTCCTTTTCCACCCTGACCATCGAAAACAGGGGAGCGGAGGTCTGGCTTGACGATATTTCCGTGTACACCTTTGTGACCCGGGGCGAACTGTATGAGATGGATGGGAAGCCAGGGCCCTGCCTGGAGGCGGTCCGGCAGATGAACCAGGCTCTGGGAACGCCGTAACCGCACCGGTTAAAAAATGATCGAAAAACAGCGGCCGGACCGGAGAATAAAACCGCCGCCCACGCGCATACTAACGTTGTCACGCAGATTAGAGAATATCAATCTAAGGAGGTAACGACGATGACAAAGTTAGAATGTAGTGTGAAAAACTGCATGCACAACTCCGACAACTACTGCTGCAAGAGCGCGATTCTGGTGGACGGCAATGAGGCCGTTAAGCCCAACGAGACTTGCTGCGCCAGCTTTGACGAGAACAAGGGCGGAGCATTTACCAACCTGTTCAAGACACCGGAGACCCGCCTGGAAGTGGAGTGCGACGCCGTCAAGTGCGTTTATAACGAGGACCGCCGCTGCGCCGCCGAGCGCATCGACATCGCAGGCGACGGCGCCTGTGAGTGCGGACAGACCCGCTGCGCCACCTTTAAGGCCCGCTAAGTACGGCGTTATGGATGGTAATGAGCCGCCTGAGTTGCGGGCGGTTCATTGCTTGCCGTTCAAATGCCCGGAGGGCGGTTTCGCCTTCCGGGCATTTGAACGGTTACGGGCTGTGCAAAGACCGTGCGCGTACCCCGTGCAAAAACATAGTAAAACAAGAAAAATATGCCTTGACAAATGAGCCTGGGTATAGTAAAGTAATATAAGTTGTGAGAACGACTACAGGAAAGCAGGTATCCACCTCACCTCGGCACGAGTCAGTGACCCGGGTTCATAGAAGCGGCGAAGCGTTGATGGAGTTTGATCGGAAAGGCGCTGCGGTTTGCTGTGTGAAAGTGGAAGTGGATAGATTGCCTGTCCGCTTTATTTTTTTGCCCCCCGCAGAAGGGGCGTGCTGATTCCGGAAAATGAGATTGAATTATGGAGGTGTACGACTATTAGCGAACATGTGATTAACGAACAGATCAGAGACAAGGAAGTACGAGTGGTTGGAGAGAACGGCGAACAGCTGGGGATCATGGCTGCCAGGGACGCTTTAAAGCTGGCGCAGGATGCAGAGCTGGATCTGGTAAAGATCGCGCCCACCGCAAAACCCCCCGTATGCAAGATTATCGACTATGGTAAATTTCGTTACGAGAATGCCCGTAAGGAGAAAGAAGCCAGAAAGAAACAGAAGGTAATCGAGATCAAGGAAGTTCGTTTGTCCCCCAATATTGATACCAACGATCTGAACACCAAAGTTGGGGCTGCCAGGAAGTTCCTGGAAAAGGGAGACAAGGTGAAGGTGACCTTGCGCTTCAGAGGCCGTGAGATGGCCCATATGTACAAGTCCAAGTACATCCTGGATGATTTTGCTGAGAGCCTGGCTGACATCGCGGTAGTCGACAAGCCCTCGAAGGTGGAAGGAAGAAGCATGGTTATGTTTTTAACTGCAAAACGTTAAAATACAAAGATTTAAGGAGGAATTTACAATGCCAAAGTTAAAAACCAGCAGAGCAGCAGCAAAGCGCTTTAAAAAGACGGGAACCGGTAAGTTAGTTCGCAATAAAGCTTACAAATCTCATATCTTGACTAAGAAATCCACCAAGCGGAAAAGAAATCTTAGAAAAGACATTGTTACCGACGCAACCAATGCACAGGTAATGAAGAAGATTTTACCATATCTGTAAGTTGAAATTGTAGAAGGAGGAAATTACCGATGGCAAGAATTAAAGGCGGTTTAAATGCGAAGAAGAAACACAACAGAGTCCTGAAGATGGCGAAAGGCTACAGAGGGGCCCGTTCCAAACAGTATAGAATTGCTAAGCAGTCCGTAATGCGCGCTCTGACCAGCTCCTATGCCGGCAGAAAAGAGAGAAAGAGACAGTTCAGACAGCTGTGGATCGCCCGTATCAACGCGGCTGCCCGCATCAACGGCCTGTCCTACAGCAAGCTGATGTACGGCTTAAAGCTGGCAAATGTTGATCTGAACCGCAAGGTTCTGTCCGATATGGCGATCAACGACGCGGAAGGCTTTGCGAAGCTGGCCGAGCTGGCGAAGAGCAAAATCGCTTAATTGACCTTAAAACAGGATGGCAAGGAAACGCGCAAGCGGATCCGGTCATCCTTTTTTGATGCCAAAGGAAAAATTGGTAAAATCAGGGGAATTGGCTGCATAAATATGAAAAACCTGCTGAATGGGGCTGGCCCTGGCAGGTTTTGGACGATTTAGCTGAGTGGAGTTTTCGGCAGACAGTAGTCGGGGTCGACCGGTGTGATGACGATTTTGTTATCATACACCTCGGCCTTGCACAGTTGGTTGGGAATAAAATTCCCCATGGTGAGCGGCGCTGTGTTTTCAGAAAAGCATTCGATCGATTCGCGCCTGATCCTGAAAAATTTGACAATGTATGGTTCTTCCATTGGTTTCCTCCCTGTTTGTAATATAAACTGGTGCAGTGCGAATAGTTCCAAGTATAGCATAGGAAAGTCGTAAGGAAAATTACAAATTTATTACAAAATATTGAATATTTCTGCATTTATAACCAATGTAGGGATCACATAAAATATTAAGAAAAAATACTAATAAATGTTAGAAAACCCAGACCTTAACATTTTGCAAAGATTGGGATTATATGGTACACTACTACATATATGTCCGGCCGCTGTGCGGGCGGACAGGACCGGAGGTTACGGAAGATGCTGGAGGCGCAAGGAATCTGCAAGTCATACCGCAGAAAAATGATATTGAACGGGGTCACCCTGCGGGTGGAGCCCGGCACCTGCGTGGGAATTGTGGGAGCCAACGGCTGCGGCAAGACCACGCTGCTGTCGATTTTGGCAGGCGCGCAGAAGGCGGACGGCGGAACGATCCGGTTCAACGGGCGCGAGGCGGCCGGGAAGCCCGGGGTATTTTCGGATATGGTGGCTTACGTCCCCCAGGAGAATCCGCTGATCCCGGAGCTGACCGTGAAGGACAACCTGTCCCTGTGGTACAGAGGCAGCGCCGCCCACATGAGGCAGGACTTGGAGAGCGGCCCGGCGGCGGTTCTGGGAATCCGGGACATGCTCAGGAGAACGGTGGGCAAGCTGTCCGGCGGCATGAAAAAGCGCCTGAGCATCGCCTGCGCGCTGTCCAATCACGCGCCCTTTCTGGTGATGGACGAGCCGGGAGCGGCGTTGGATCTGGAGTGCAAGGAGGATATCCGCAGCTATTTGAAGCAGTATATGGCAGACGGAGGAGCTGTGGTGCTCACCTCCCACGAATTGGAGGAGCTGTCCCTGTGCAGCCGTATGTACGCGCTGCGGGACGGAACATTACATGAGATCGCAAGCGGCCTGACAGCGGATGAGCTGATCGGGCAGTTTCGATAAATAGCCAGGCCGGATCAATTTGAATGACGGCCAGAGGAGGATTTGGGAATGAAGTGTACGAAATGTAACGCAGAAATCCGCGAAGGCGCTAAATTCTGCACGTCCTGCGGAGAGCCGGTGGCGGCGAACCAGGAGAATGCGCAGGCGGGAACGCCGGTGACGGAGACGGAAACGGGGGAAGCCGCGCAGGAGGCGGAGACGCCGGCAGCGGAGGAGAAAGCTGCGGATGCCCGCCCAGGAGGCGGAAGCGCCGGCAGCGGAGGAGAAAGCTGCGGATGCCGCACAGGAGGCGGAAGCGCCGGCAGCGGAGGAGAAAACGGTGGATGCCGCCCAGGAGGCGGAGACGCCGGTGGAAGCGTTGGAGAGCGGCGCGGCAGATGTGGAAAAAGAAGGCCGGGCGGAAACGCCGGGAGCCGCGGAAGCGGAGCCTGAGGCAGGTGCGGAGCAGATGGCGCCGGAGACGGGTGAAGCGATAGCCGATATGGAGCAGCTGGCGCCGGAGACAGGCGAGGCGGCGGCCGATGCAGGCCATGCGGCGCCTGAGACGGGCGGACCGGTTCCTGATATGGAACAGACTGGTTCTGATGCAGGCGGACCGGCGGCCGGTATGGGCCAGCCTGCACCCGAGATGAACGGACCGGTTCCGGAAACGCTGCAGCCCGGACAGGGAATGCCCCACTATGCCCCCGGTGTCCCGCAGCCCGGCGCAACACCCGGAACGGTCAAGGAAGGCAAGAAGTTCGGCAAGGCCATCATCGGCGTGATCGCCGCTGTGGTCGTTGTGGTGATCGCTGCCTTTGCAGCGCTGCGTCTGATGGAGAAGGACCCCAAGGACGTTGTGATTGCCGCTTTTGAGAATGTCCATCCCAAGGATCAGGTGTACCCCACAGAGGAACTGTTTGGCACCAGCGAGATGATGAAGAGCCTGCAGACTACCAGCTCGGAGGGCGGTATGACCCTCAAGCTGTCCGACAGCTCAGAGCCGTTTATCAGTCAGTTTGCGGGCAGCGGCCTGAAGATGAGCGCCCAGAACAATCTGGAGACAAAGGAATCTGCAATCAATGTAGGGCTGCTGTTGAATGATATGGAGTATTTGAACCTGGATGCGTACTACGGCGGCGAGAAGGTAATTATGGCCGTGCCGGAGATTTCATCCAAAGCGTTTACCCTGGACTTAAGCAAAGATCTTGCCCAGCAGTTCAAGGATTCCCCCGTGTTCGGAGAACTTGTCAAGCAGCAGGGAATCGATGTGGACGGCCTGGCCCTGTACATTGAGGAGTTAAAAGCCCAGACGGAAAACAAGGAAGATCAGCCCTTCAACCTGGATGAGCTGTTAAACCGCTACAAGGAAGGCTGCAAGGCCCAGGATAATTTTAAGGCTGCCCTGACCGTGACCAAGGGCGAAAAGCAGAAATTCACGATGGATGGGAAAGAAGTGAACTGCAAAGGCTATAACACGGTGATCAGCAAGGACTCCATGGTTGACTTTTTGGAGGACTCCTCTGAGTTTTTCCTGCAGGATGAGACTTTGCGCGAGGACTTTTTAAACCAGCTGGAGACCACGGTCCGCTTGAGCGAGCTGATGGGCCAGAGCATGGGCGAGTCCCTGAGCGCCAAAGAGCTTCGGGATCAGACCTTTGCGGAGGCGGAGAAGTCCGCCAAAGAAATGATCAAATATCTGGACCGCACCCTGGATGATGTGGATATGGTTGTTTATGTGGACAAGAAGGGCCGCCTTGCGGCTTTGGACGGCACCACAATGCTGCACCTTGAGGACACGGATGTGGATGTGAAATTCCATCTGGAGTTAAAGGGCGGTTCGTACCTGACCCAGAACATGAGCGGAACCGTTGAGATGGAAGGCGATGGGGATGTGGTCACCTTAGAAGTTCAGCGTTCCGGCAAATATGACAAGAAGAATCTGACGGATGAGCTGTCGCTCAGCATGGACACCGGGGATGATACCTTTGGTTTCTCATATGCGGCCGCTTACACGGTAGACGATGGCGCCTATGATGTGAGCGCCAAGCTCAGCTCCAACGGAAGCAGAATCCTGGGGCTTTCCGCCGAGGGCGCTGTGGATGAGATGGAAAAAGGAAAATCCTTCCATATGGATATCGACAAGCTGAAGCTTACCATCGAAGATTCCGAGTACATAACCTTTAAGGGCGAATATTATCTGCGACCGCTGGAGGATGAGATCAAGGTTCCCAAGGGCGAACCCATGGACATTCTGGGTGCGGACCTGACGGAATGGCTTGAGGTAATCCAGGAATTTCAGTCGTTCGGCCTATTTTAGAGTTTGAGTTTGAAATTGATTTGGAAATGATATTGTAAAGGAACAGGGGAAGCGATGGCTGCAAAACTTGTGTATTTAAAGCTGGAGTTGAAACGGGCGTTTAAAAGGCTTCCCCATATGGCTGCAGGGGCAATCGTGCTGATGGCAATGCTGGGCACGATTGCCTTTGCTGCAAGTAAGCTGCTGTATGGGGAAACGACGCTGGAGAGAGTCACCATCGGTGTGGTGCTCCCCGAAGAAGACCGGTTTGCCAGACAGCTGGTGCGCATGCTGGGCACTTACGACAGCGTGAGAAGCGTCTGTGAATTTTCGTTTATGGACAGCAGCGAAGCCGAAAAACAGCTCAGGGACGGTGAAATCTTCGGAATCATGAATGTGCCGGAGGGATTGGTGCAGGGCATCATGGACGGGACCAATATCCCGGTGACCATCACGCTGCCCCAGGGAAATGCCCTGGAGAACCGGGTGTTTAAAGAACTGACCAGCGCGGGAGCCAGGACGCTTGGAAGCGCTCAGGCGGGTATTTACGCGGGCGATCAGCTGCTGCTCAATTACGATCTGGCCGGAGGGATCGGCCAGCTGGAGGCGGATTTAAACCGCATCTATATGGCCTACAGCCTGCCGCGGGCTGACCTTTTCGAACACGTTAAGGTCAGCGCCACAGGAGACGTGGACACGCTGGAGTTTTACGGGATCAGCGCCTTCGTGCTCTACCTGCTGCTGGCTGCCATACCGGTTTCCGGGTATCTGGCGCCGGAGAGCCGGGTGATGTCTCAGAAGCTGTCCTTGGCCGGGATCGGCCCCTGGATGGCTACCGCGGCCCGGCTGGCGGGTCTGGGGGCGCTTCTTTTGGCCGCCGCGCTGCCGGCGGCGTTGGGGGCGCTGAAATTCGGCGTGCTGGAATTTTCCTGGCTGATGCTGCCGGCGTTGGCTGCGGTCTGTCTGGCCGCCGCGGCGCTGGTTCTGTTTTGCTATGAGGCGGCCGGGACGCTGATGGGCGGGGTGATGTTGTTGTTTCTGGGGGCGGTCCTTCTGCTCTTTTTGTCGGGAGGGTTTCTGCCGCTGGTATTTTTGCCTGTCCAGATACGTTCCCTGGCCCCGTTTCTTCCCACCACAACGCTGATGAACGGCGCGAAAATGATCGTGACCGGGGCGTATGGCCTGGCGGGCTGGATGCAGCTTGGGGTTATGACGGCGGCATTTTACAGTCTGACAGTGGGGGTGAGGCGAAGATGATTAATATACTGACTTGGTTTTTTCTCTCATGTAAGCGGTATCTGCGCAGGCTGGCGTTCCTGCTGATCCTGTTTCTGTTCCCTGTCGGAGCCATGGCGTTTCAGCGGGTGGAGGCCAGGGAGCAGAATCAGGTCCGCATCGCCGTGTGCTCCGAGGACCGGGAGGAAGGCTCCCTGGGACAAGTTCTGGCTCAAAAACTGCTGAAGTACAGTGAAACGTCCGGTAGAGACGGCATGTTTGAGTTCTACCTCTGCGATACCGCCCAGGCGGTGGAGGAGGAGGTAACCACCAGGCGGGCGGAGTGCGGTTATGTGATTTATGAAGGGCTGCGGGAGCGGCTGGATGACCGGGACATCAAGCGGTGCATCGGCGTTTACTCGGCACCCTCCACCGTGGTGGACCGGATGTCCACGGAAACGGTTTTTTCGATCCTGATCGAGATGTACGACCGGATCCTGTTGGAGCGGTATGTGGCCGAGGGAGCGGCGTTTGACGGTTTGGACGGCCAGGAGGAAGCCCGCCGGCGGGCGGCCGGGGAGGCGGGGGAGCTCTACCAGATGTTTCTGGATAACCAGAGCACCTTCCGCTTTGAGTACGAGACCGCGGCTGTGAGCGCTCAGGGGGCCGGTGAAGCCCGTGAAAGCGCCTATGAGTCCGTTTTCCCGGCCAGAGGCCTGGCGGCGGTGTATGTGTTCACCACAGGGCTTTACGGGGCGGTGACGCTGTGTCAGGATGAGAAGCGGGGGCTTTTTCTGCCTCTGCCCGGCCGTCTGAGGGGCGCCTGCCGTTTCGCCAGCCTGGCAGCCCCGGTAGCACTGTCCGCACTGTCCGGCCTGGCGGCCCTGTGGCTGTCCGGGGGGATGGGCGCGCCGGGGCGTGAGATGGCGCTGTTGGGGCTCTATGTTCTGGCTGTCGCGGCATTTTCCTGTGCGTTAAAGGGAGTGTTCCGCTCCGGGCCGGTGATCTGCTGCCTGATTCCGTTTTTTATCATCGGCAGTCTGATATTCTGCCCGGTATTCCTGGACACCGGCCGGCTGGTGCCGGAGGTGGAGAAGGCAGGCCGCTTGTTTTTGCCCTATTATTACCTGAGAATGTTTTAAGATTGAGGGATGATGAGCGGGAGAGACAGAGGATTGACTGGTACCGGAAGAAAATGTAAAAAGTTTTGGCAAAAAAAAGTAAATATTTTTCAAAATGTTGTTGCAAAAAGCGTGAATTTATGATATATTATTATTCGCGCGCGGGAGTGCTGGAATTGGCAGACAGGCTAGACTAAGGATCTAGTGGTTGTATGATCGTGTGGGTTCAAGTCCCATCTCCCGCAGTAAAGTGCGAAAGGCTCAAACCTTTGAGAAATCGAGGGTTTGGGCCTTTTTTGCGTGGTGAGGAGACGCTGGGTGGAGAGAGGGGGAAAATGCAGCAGATCAGGGGCTTTAACAGATTTCGCCCTCGCGGATTCATATTTTTGCTGATTAGAAACCAGGCTGTAGATGTGCTGCGTATTTGTTTCTCTGGTAATATGTTTTGATTTAACATTAATTTGTCCATCGCTATATTGCCTGAGAAAGCGGTTGAACTTTTTGTAGCCTATAGGCGCGCGGCCGTTTTGTTTGTAATAGTAATGGTTCTCACTGGGAAAAGAGGCTTTAGGGTTATCGGCTATTTCGCAGAAATTCACAATAAAATTTGACTGGGACATGTACATGAAGGAAAGCAATCCTTATACGGAAGAACGCCTGGGGGATGGTCTTTTTAATTTAGAGAAGGAATTGATTAAGGGAGAAAGGTTGTAGATGGGAAGTTGAGATAAGGTGAATAATATAAATATATATTATAGTATTGCCCTGAGTGCATCAGGAGCCGGCAAGAAATAAAAATTATATTGTGAAATTATGCTCAGAGCATACCACGTAAGGGTAAATGATAGTATATAGTCTTAATGAGAGCTGCCTGACTAAAAATGGAGAGGAGCAGTCTATACAAAACAGCGATCCTCTCCAGGCTTGTAATTACTTTGACAACCGTTCAATGAGAGAAAGCACTAATGAGAGGTCGTCATCAGGCAGGCCTTTTGATTTGGCGGTTATCTGCGATACGAGTCTTGGGTTCTCATTCTCTTCCTCAAAAAAATCTCTGGGAGTCACACCCAGATACTCACAGATTGCCAAAAATTCTGTCATAGAAGGAAATGCCCGCCCGCTGGATATTCCCTGCATATAGGAACGGCTATGGCCAAGGTCGAGGCTCATCCGGTGTTCTGCAATATTCTTTTTCAGTCGTAGCTGCGTGATTCGTTTTGCAATGTAGCTTGAGTCCATGTGGTTTCCCTCCCTTTAAGTGATTGTAATATGAAAAAGTAAAAATAATACACGATATAAATATGGAAAAAATTGAAAATGCATGTTATAATCATGAATAACAGATAGAATGCATAATACCTGTAGTTTTTAAACAGAATCAGATTGCATGAAGGAGGGGGAGCAAATAGTTTTACCAATCATATAAAAGATCGTATTGCGATGCTTTATTTAAACAAAAGTAGGATGGAGGTTTGTACAATGAGAAGAAACGTATGGAAGTCCGTTACGGCAGCGGCGCTATCAGCGGTGCTGGTAATGAGCAATGCTGGAATTGCGTCTTTTGCCGCGCAGTCCGTTTCAGGCGGAAAGTGGAAGGTTGAGGGAGGCAGCCGGTATTATAAGACAGGGCTTGGCGAAAAGCTTACCGGATTGTATGAGATTGATGGAAAGCTTTATGCATTTGAAGATGATGGAGCATTGATAAGGCCTGAACGCCAAAACCCATATGCGGCAGGACAGTTTGTCGAAATTGCAGGAAAGACGTACTTTGTTTACTTTAATGGGGAGGTTGAACAGAATAAGCCGCTATGGCTCTTTGGGCAGGACGAGCAGGATGGGGAGGCATATTGGTATTATTATCTGAACGAAGAGGATGGTTATTGTAAAGGTTCCTCAAAAGGAATTGGGAACAAAAATAAGAAACTGTATATGTTTGATGATCAGGGACACATGATAAGCGGGGAGCGGAAAGAATATGATGGACAGTACATATATCTGACATGTGCGGCCGATGGATCGGCAGCCGTGAACAAATGGATACATTTGGACGATGGCTGGCATTGGTTTAATGAGGATATTAACGGATTTTCCATGGGGGAAGTGACAGGAACATCAGAAGATTATATATTTGATGATAATGGCATTTTGACATCTGGCAATGCCCCTTATGGGGAAGTCCAATCCGTGACTCTGGGAACAGGGGAGGAGAACGAAATAGCGCTTGAAGTTGGGAAGGAATATAAACTTCCGATCTCCTTTATTACAGACATTCCAGGGGACGACATGATTGATCCTGTCAATGAGAGGAGTCAGGTTGATTTTTATAAAGCACCGTTGCCAGACCTAGAGCAGAATGAAAACAAGCAGGAAGAGGTGGTGGAGGATGTATCACAAAGCAATCCATCGCTAGACGAATCGGGACCGGACAATCCAACGGTGGACGAATCGGAACAGGACAATCCAACAGTGGACGAATCGGAACAGGACAATCCGCCAGTGGATGAACCAGAACAGGATAATCCGTCAGTAGACGAACCAGAGCAGGGCAACCCTCCGGTAGACGAGTCGGAGGAGAGTAATCCGCCAGTAGACGAGCCAGAGGAGAGCAATCCACCAGTAGACGAGCCAGAGGAGAATAATCCACCAGTAGACGAGCCAGAGGAGAACAATCCGCCGGTAGACGAACCAGAGCAGGGAAACCCTCCAGTAGACGAACCAGAAGAGGGTAATCCGCCGGTAGATGAACCGGAGCAGGATAATGAACCGGAGGAAAAGTCTGGTGACTATAAGAAATCGGATTCACCAAAAACAAATGCCACTATGTTTTCACTGTTTAATGTAGAGATTGAAGATTCTTTTACTACATTTGATATAGGTGAAAGTGGTGGAAGTCAGTCTGCTGATGAAGTTGTCAATGAAGGCGGCAAAGTAAACGAGGTGCTAAATAAGGCTTATGACTTTGGCCTTTTTACAGAAAATGTCAGTGATGATGACCCATATTTTCGTTTTGCTTCAGAGGTCGGAGAAGGTGGAAAAATAAGCATTAAAAGCAATGTTCCGGGCAAGGCTGTGGTATGGGCTTCGATTGACGGAGTAAAATCAAATGAAATAACCTTTATTTTCAAGGCGCCCAACTCAAAGGCAAATGCCACAAAAGCTCTGGAAGGGTTGACAGATCAGCCGCCTCAGATCGCATTGGCACAAATCATGCAAATGGATAAAACAGCGTTAATGACGGCCTTGCCTTCGAAGGAAACAGATTATCGGCAGATTGATCAAAACTATATGTTTGAGAACAACATAGAGCAGATCGTTGAGACCGATTCTGAAATCAGCGAACAGTTTGATGGGAATAAGCTGGATATAGTAGGGGCGGCGCTTAATGCAGGTGGAAGTGAGATCGTCAAGTTTAAGATGTCGAAAGCCTCAGAAGCAGCAGACTTGACAGCAATCAATAAAAAAACGAAGGTTTCGGTTGATTTGGATCTGAGTTGTGATGGAACACCGATTACAGATTTGGAGGTTCCGGTGCTGGTAACGCTTCCCATTCCTTCTAATATGTCTACATCTGATTTAAGCTTATACCATCTTCATGATGGACAGCTCAAACAAATGGATATATCTGTAAATTCATCTGACCGGACGATATCCTTTGCAACAGATGGTTTTAGTACATTTGTTTTTGCAGCCGGAGATACAAGTTCTGATGGAGGTTCTGGAAGTCATTCTGGAGGAAGCTCAGGTGGCGGCGGTGGTTCGTCAAGCGGCAGCAAATCTAAGGCGCAAGACTCTGCTGGAGAAGCCGGAACCTGGGTTCAGGATGAAACGGGCTGGTGGTTTAAGAAGCTGAACGGCTCCTATCCCGTATCAACTTGGCTGATGACAGGGAATGAATGGTATCGTTTTGATGACAAGGGTTATATGATGACTGGTTGGTATACGGACGAAAATGGAAAGAAGTATTATCTGAATCCTGTTTCAGACGGAAGCCGTGGAGCCATGAAGACGGGATGGCAGATCATAGACGAAAAATGGTACTATTTCAGCACTGTATCGGATGGGTTTAAGGGATCATTACAGGTTAATACGACAACGCCAGATGGTTATAAAGTAGGGGCGGATGGCGTGTGGATTCAGTGATTTTGTCGTAATTTGTAAATATGGGGGGGGCTGTTGCAAAAGTAGATAAATAATCTACTGGAGCAACAGCTCCTTTTCTGT